>Ga0207805_1000059_pt1 | contig 15406 bp, 17 predicted proteins | sample LuqExpMetageno49_FD_187807 | JGI IMG/M metagenome (GOLD analysis project Ga0207805, IMG submission 187807) | Tropical forest soil microbial communities from Luquillo Experimental Forest, Puerto Rico - Sample 49 (SPAdes) | ecosystem: Environmental > Terrestrial > Soil > Tropical forest ... | reverse complement strand
ATCGCATCGATCCGAGCCAGCCGCTGCAGATAGACTTCTTTGTTCCCGAGGATATTCCGCCACCACCGGGCGTGAGTCTGAAGGCGGTCGCAGCGTCCTGACAGCTCCATATAATGAGGCACTTCCGCCGGCGGGGTTGAGAGTTTAAGTGTAGCCAATGTCTACCCTGCTCATCAGCCATCCCGCCTGTCTTGACCATCAAAATCCGATGGGACATCCGGAGCGGCCGGAAAGGTTGCGCGCTATCGAGCAGGCATTGGAGGCCGAGCGGTTCCAGTCGCTGGCGCGCGAACAGGCGCCGCGCGCGGCGGACGAGATCGTCGCGCTGGCCCACCCGATGGAATATGTCGAGGCGATCCGCCGCGCCTCGCCGGCGAACGGCCTGGTGCGGCTCGATGCCGACACCTCGATGTCGCCCGGCAGCCTAGAGGCGGCCCTGCGCGCTGTTGGCGGCGTCACGCTCGCCGTCGACGAGGTGATGAATCGGAAAGCGGCGAACGCCTTCGTCGCCATGCGGCCGCCCGGCCATCATACCGAGACGGCGCGGCCGATGGGTTTCTGCCTGTTCAACAACGCGGCGATCGCCGTACGCTATGCGCAGAAGCGCTACGAGATCGAGCGTGCGGCTATCGTCGATTTCGACGTGCATCACGGCAACGGTTCTCAGGACATCTTCTGGGCCGACAAGACCGTGATGTATTGCTCGACCCACGAAATGCCGCTTTATCCCGGCACCGGAGCGATCAGCGAGCGTGGCGAGCACGACACCATTGTCAATGCGCCGTTGTCGGCTGGCGACGGCGGCGACGTCTTCCGCGAGGCTTTCGAAACGCTAATCCTGCCGCGCCTGCACGACTTCAAGCCGGACCTCTTGATCATCTCGGCCGGCTTCGACGCGCATACCCGCGATCCGCTCGCTAACCTCAATCTGGTCGAAGCAGATTATGCCTGGGTCACCAAGAAGCTGATGGAGATCGCCGATAAGAGCGCGCAAGGCCGCGTCGTTTCGGTGCTAGAAGGCGGCTATGACCTGCAGGGACTGTCGCGTTCGGTCGCGGCGCACGTCGCCGCGCTGATGGGTGCCTGAGTTTCTATTGTGCCGTCAGCCCGCCGTCGATTGGCAAGTCGGCACCGGTGATGAAGGCGGACTCGTCCGAAAGAAGATAAATGCAAAGCGCGGCGATCTCTTGCGGTTTGCCAAGGCGCCCGAGCGGAATGGCACGGCCCGATTTCTCCCGCGCCGCTTCCGGGTCGCGCGCCGATTGCATGAGTCTGTCTACCATCGGGCCTTCTACGAAGGCCGGGCACACGGCGTTGCAGCGCACCGGCGGTTTGCAGGACGCGCCATAGAGTGCCACCGATTTCGTCAGCAGCGAGACGCCGCCCTTCGAAGCGTTGTAAGCGGCGAGATTGTGCCCACCGATCAGGCCGGATACCGATGAAAGATTGACGATGGAGCCACCCTGCTTGCGCAGCAGCGGAAAGGCATGCTTGCAGCCGAGGAAGGTGCCGTCGAGATTGATAGCGAGCACGCGTTTCCAGGTGGCGAAGTCGAGTTGTTCGACCGTACCGAGCGCGACGATTCCAGCGGCATTAACCAGCCCGTCGAGCTGGCCATGCTGCCCTCCAATTTCTTTAGCGACGCGCTTCCAGTCGGCCTCGGAAGTTACGTCGAGCGCGGTATCGATACCGGCGCGCCCGGCGAGGTCGGTGGTGATCACCACGCCGCCCGCGTGCTTGACCGCCGCCACCACGGCGCCACCGATGGCGCCTGCGGCGCCGGTGACCAACACTATCTTGTCCTTCAGATCAGCCATCTTCCCGCGATTTGCTCTTGTGCCCTCCGCTTCGTAAGATGCCAGCAAATGGCCGAAACCAACAACCTAGACGTCAAAAAAATGCCCTTCGAACGGGCGATCGAGGAATTGGAATCGATCGTCAAGCGGCTCGAAGAGGGCAAAGTGCCGCTCGAGGAATCGGTGGCGATCTACGAGCGCGGCGAGGCGCTGAAAAGGCGCTGCGAGGACCTCCTGCGGCAGGCGGAGGCCCGCGTTGAAAAAATCACACTCGATTCATCCGGCGCGCCGACCGGTAGCGAGCCGCTCGACGTCGATTGACGCCGCACCCGCGGCAAAAAGTCGGAGCAGTTAAGGCGTTGCAGCTACACATTGAATTGCCCCGCAGCGGTATATTGGTGTAAGCCTCGTGGGGGCGGGCGCTTTGGCGTGGCCAAGCGGCCTGCTTGACCTGTGGAGTGACATTTGTCTGAGACCTGCAAAACCCCCCTGCTCGACCGGATCCAGTTACCGCGCGACATGAAGAAACTGTCGACGGAGCAGCTCAAGCAGCTGGCGGACGAACTGCGCTATGAGACCATCGATGCGGTCGCCAATACCGGGGGCCACCTGGGCGCAGGTCTTGGCGTGGTCGAGTTGACCGTTGCGTTGCATTACGTGTTCGACACTCCGACCGACCGGCTGATCTGGGACGTCGGCCACCAGAGCTATCCGCACAAGATCTTGACCGGCCGGCGCGACCGCATCCGCACGCTGCGGCAGGGCGGCGGACTGTCTGGCTTCACCAAGCGCACGGAGAGTGAATACGATCCGTTCGGCGCCGCGCATTCCTCCACCTCGATCTCTGCCGGCCTTGGCATGGCGGTGGCGCGTGATCTGCTGGGCAAGAACAACAACGTGATCGCGGTGATCGGCGACGGCGCCTTGTCGGCCGGTATGGCCTATGAGGCGATGAACAATGCCGGCGCGCGCAACGAGCGCCTGATCGTCATTCTCAACGATAACGATATGTCGATCGCACCGCCGGTGGGCGCGATGTCGGCCTATCTTGCGCGGCTTGCCTCGGGCCGTACCTATCTGAAACTGCGCGACGTCGGCAAGCAGCTCACCAAGCATCTACCCAAGCGCTGGGACGAGGCGATCACGCGCGCGGTCGAGCACGCGCGCGGCTACGTCACCGGCGGCACGTTGTTCGAGGAGCTCGGTTTCTTTTACGTCGGGCCGATCGACGGACATAACCTCGACCACCTCTTGCCGGTCCTGCGCAACGTGCGCGACGCCGAGATCGGTCCGGTCCTGGTGCACATCGTTACCAAGAAGGGCAAAGGCTACGCGCCGGCCGAGACTTCCGCCGACAAGTATCACGGCGTCGTTAAATTCGACGTCGCGACGGGCGCCCAGGCGAAATCGAAGTCGACCGCGCCGCAATACACCAAGGTCTTCGCCGACGCGCTGATCAAGGAGGCGCGCAAGGACGACAGGATCGTCGCCGTCACCGCGGCGATGCCGTCCGGTACGGGGCTCGATCTGTTTGCCGAGCGATTTCCCAACCGCTGCTTCGACGTCGGCATCGCCGAACAGCATGCGGTGACTTTCGCCGGCGGGCTAGCGACGGAGGGCTTCAGGCCATTCGTGGCGATCTATTCAACCTTCCTGCAACGCGCCTACGACCAGGTAGTGCACGACATTGCGATTCAGAAACTGCCGGTACGCTTCGCCATCGACCGTGCCGGTTTGGTCGGCGCCGACGGCCCGACACACGCCGGTGCCTTCGACGTGGTCTACCTCGGCTGCCTGCCGGGCTTTGTGCTGATGGCAGCGGCGGACGAGGCCGAGCTCGTCAACATGGTGGCAACACAGGTGGCGATCGATGACCGCCCATCGGCGCTGCGTTATCCGCGCGGCGAAGGCCGCGGCGTGCCGCTGCCGCAAGAAGGCCAGCCGCTCGAGATCGGCAAGGGCCGCATCCTGCGCGAAGGCCACAAGGTGGCGCTGTTGTCCTATGGCGGACGGCTGGGAGAGTGCCTGAAGGCTGCCAGCGAGCTCGCCACGCTCGGCCTTTCCTCGACCGTCGCCGACGCGCGCTTTGCCAAGCCACTCGATGTCGACCTGCTGCTTCGGTTAGCGCGCGAGCACGAGGTGCTGATGACGATTGAGGAGGGCTCGGTCGGCGGCTTCGGCAGCTACGTGCTGCGACAGCTCTCCGAGCACGGCGTGCTCGACGCCGGCTGTAAGGTGCGCTGCATGGTGTTGCCCGACGTCTTCATTGATCAGGATACGCCGGCCGCCATGTACGCCAAGGCCGGCCTCGACGCCCGCGCTATGGTCACCAAGGTGTTCGAGGCGCTCGGCAAGGACGCTGCCGCGGAGACCGTGAAGCTCGCCTAGCCGTTTCTTCGGAACTCTCGCTCCCTTCTTGCGTGCCCCGGAAAGACCTGACCCTCTTGCCGCTGCGGCCGCTGCGCAGCGTGCCTTTCTTGCGTTTGCATGGCGCGCTTCTGCTTCACATATTTCGAAGCGCCCCTGGAATATTTGCGCGCCACCCTCAAGCGCCAAAGGAAATTTGCTTGGCACGGGCGTAGCGTCGTGGAACCTCGTTCAGGACCCAACACGATAGGAATGCAATGGGTACGCCGCCCCGCCTTCGCGCCGACCGTCTGCTGGTAGAGCGCGGCCTGTTCGAGAGCCGCGCCAAAGCGCAGGCCGCGATCGAGGCCGGGCTGGTGACCGCCGATGAGGTCGTCGTCCGGAGGGCTTCGGAAGAGATTGCGGTCGATGCGATATTGCGCGCCGAGCCGGCGCATCCTTATGTCTCTCGCGCAGGGCTGAAGCTCGCCGTCGCGCTCGATCATTTCGGCTTCGATCCAAACCGCCGCGTCTGCCTTGACGTCGGTGCCTCCACCGGAGGCTTCACGCAAGTATTGATCGAACGCGGCGCGCGGCGTGTTTACGCGATCGATGTCGGGCGCGCGCAGTTGCACAAGAGCCTGCGCGGGCGACCCGAGATCTTGTCGCTCGAGGAAACGGATATCCGCGCGCTCTCAGCGTCGCAGCTGAGCGAACCACCGGATTTGGTTTCCATCGACGTCAGCTTCATTTCACTCAAGCTGGTGCTGCCTGCAGCGCTGGCGCTCGCGAACCCGCGGGCGCAACTGATCGCACTAATCAAGCCGCAGTTCGAAGCCGGTCGCGAACACCTGAAGAAAGGTATTGTGCGCGATGCCGCCGTGCACGCCGCCGTCTGCGACGATATCGCAGTGTGCGTCGCGGCACTCGGCTGGTATGTGAAGGGCATCATCCCCTCGTTGATCGCCGGCGGCGACGGCAACGCCGAATTTCTGATCGGGGCGACACGTGACTGAGCGCATCACCGTCACCGGCCTCGGCCACCGCGGCGACGGCGTCGCGCAGACGCCCGCCGGGTTGGTCTATGTGCCCTATGCGCTGCCAGGCGAAGTAGTGACGGTCGAGCCGGTCGTCGGCCATCCAGACCGCCGTCATCTCGACCATGTGGACAAGCCGAGCCACGAGCGCGCGGTGCCGATCTGCAAGCACTTCACCCACTGCGGCGGCTGCGCCATGCAGCACTGGTCGCTTGCCCAATATCATCTGTGGAAACGCGAGCTGGTCGGCGAGGCGATGGCGCGCGCCGATCTGGTGGCGCCGCTTGAACCCATCATCGACGCGCATGGCGAGGGACGTCGGCGCGCGGTCTTGCATGCGCGGCGTGGCACGCGGGACCTGCTGGAAGTCGGCTTCACCGCGCCGCGCGCGCATCATATCGTCGCCATTGACGACTGCCCTATCCTGGCGCCCGGTCTTGCCGGCGCCATTCGGACGGCCTGGGCGATCGCGGAAATCCTCAAGCCGGCGAACAAACCGCTCGACATCCAGGTGACGGCGACAGATTCCGGTATGGATGTTGACGTGCGCGGCTCTGGGTCACTGCGAGCGGAGCATGCAACCGCGCTTGCCCGCGCTGCGGAGAAGCACGCGCTCGCACGCGTCACCCGCCATGGCGAACTCATCGCGCAAAGTAGGCAGCCGTTGATACAGATCGGGCGCGCGCAGGTGCCGCTGCCACCCGGCGCCTTTCTGCAGGCGACCGCCGCGGGCGAAGCGATGCTTGCGCGGCTCGCGCTTGCGTATATCGGAAACGCCAAGCGTGTCGCTGATCTATTTTGCGGGGTCGGCCCGTTCGCGCTGCGGCTCGCTGAAAGCTCGCGCGTCACCGCCGCCGACAATGACCGCGACGCGGTGAAGGCGCTGCAGCAAGCCGCGGACAAGACCAGCGGGCTGAAGCCCGTCGATGCGCAGGTCCGCGATCTCGTCCGTCGTCCGTTCATGGCGACCGAACTCAAGGGCTTCGATGCCGTGCTGTTCGATCCACCGCGCCAGGGTGCCGAAGCGCAGGCGCGCGAGCTCGCCAAGAGCGTCACGCCGATTGTCGTCGCCGTGTCTTGTGACGCCACGACTTTTGCAAGGGACGCCCGTATCTTGGTGAGCGGCGGGTATCAGCTCGTCGCTGTCACGCCGGTCGACCAATTCCGCTACTCGTTTCACGTCGAAATCGTTGCCAAGTTCGAGCGCTGAGAGCGCTTCAAAATTGCAGCGACTCTGCTGGTGACCGCCGCGGTAGCGACGGGAAAGGACACACGCGCAAATGCTGACACGGCCGGCCAGCGAAAAAGACTTTCAGCCTTCCAGCGGCTCGGTGTCGACGATCTCGATGCCGAAGCCGCTGAGGCCGATATAAATTCGCTTGCTGGAGGTGAGCAGCCGGATCGAGGAAATGCCGAGGTCCTTGAGGATCTGCGCGCCGAGGCCGATCTCGCGCCACTGCTTGGAGCGCACCGCCTCGGTCTCGGTGTTGCCGTTTCGCGGGATTTCCGCTACCGGCACGCCAGCGGTGCCGTCGCGCAGGTAGATTATGACACCGCGCCCGGACGCCTTGAAGCGCTTCAGCGCCGAATTGATCGGCTTGGCTCCGCCGAACACGTCGCCGATCACGTCGGCGCGGTGTAGCCGCGCAAGTACGCCTCTGCCGTCGCCGATGTCGCCATAGACGAAGGCCATGTGGTGCACCGGGTCGAACGGCGTCACATAGGCATAGCCCTTGAGCGAGCCGATGGTGGAGGCGACGTCGAAGGTGCCGACGCGTTCCACCAATTTGTCCCGGCTCTGCCGATAGGCGATCAGCTCAGCGATCGAGACCTGCGCCAGCTTGTGCTGCTTGGCGAAGGCAGCGACCTGCGGGCCGCGCATCACCGTGCCATTCTCGTTCATCAGCTCCGCCAGCACGCCAACGGGCGACAGTCCGGCGAGCCGGCACAGGTCCACGCAAGCCTCGGTGTGGCCGGAGCGGATCAACACGCCGCCTTGCCGTGCCAGCAACGGGAAGACGTGGCCGGGCCGCACGAAATCGGCGGCGCCGCTGTTGCCGTTGGCGAGCGCGCGCACGGTGTTGCAGCGCTCCTCGGCGGAGATGCCGGTGGTGAGCCCGTGCCGCACGTCAACCGACACAGTGAAGGCAGTGCCGAGCGGCGCGTCGTTCTTCGCCACCATCGGATCGAGCTGTAGGCGGCGCGCAAATTCATCGCCAAGCGGCGCGCAGACAATGCCGGAGGTGTTGCGAATGATGAAGGCCATCTTCTCCGGAGTGCAGAGCGAGGCGGCTACGAAGAGATCGCCCTCGTTTTCGCGGTCGTCATCGTCGGTAACGACAACGATCTCGCCTTTGGCGAAGGCCTTGATCGCCGCATCGACTACACCGTGGCTGCTGGTCACCGGAATTACCTCGAACGCATTTACGCGCGCAAATTGAATGGCCAAGCCGTCCCCTCGCCCACCTGGCCGCGATGCATTAGATAGTGATCGGCCAATACGCAGGCCACCATCGCCTCTCCGATCGGCACTGCCCGGATGCCGACGCACGGGTCGTGACGGCCCTTGGTGACGATCTCGGTGTCACGACCGTAACGGTCGACGGTCTTGCGCGGCGTGAGGATCGACGAGGTCGGCTTCACCGCGAAACGCGCGACGATCGCCTGCCCGCTGGAAATACCGCCGAGGATGCCGCCGGCGTGGTTGGACAGGAACACCGGCTTGCCATCATTGCCCATACGCATCTCGTCGGCATTGTCCTCGCCGCTCATCGCGGCCGTGGCAAAGCCGTCGCCGATCTCCACGCCCTTCACCGCGTTGACGCCCATCAGTGCGCCAGCGAGATCGCCGTCGAGCTTAGCATAGATTGGCGCGCCGAGACCCGGCGGCACGCCCTCGGCCACGATCTCAATCACCGCACCGCAGGAGGAGCCCGCCTTGCGCACGCCGTCTAGATATTCCTCGAAAATCTTGGCCTGCTTAGCGTCCGGGCAGAAGAACGGGTTGTTGCCGACCTCGTTCCAGTCCCAACGCGAACGGTCGATCTTGTGCGGGCCCATCTGAACGAGTGCGCCACGCACCAGCACGCCCGGCACAACCTTGCGCGCGATGGCGCCGGCGGCAACGCGCGAGGCGGTCTCGCGTGCAGATGCCCGGCCGCCGCCGCGATAATCGTGCAGCCCATATTTGACGTCGTAGGTGTAGCCGGCGTGGCCTGGACGGTACTTATCCTTGATCTCGGTGTAATCCTTCGTGCGCTGATCGACGTTCTCGATCATCAGCATGATCGGCGTGCCGGTCGTCACCTGCTCGTCGGTCTCCTCGTCGGTGAACACGCCGGACATGATCTTCACCGCATCCGGCTCCTGCCGCTGGGTGGTGAATCGTGACTGTCCGGGCCGGCGCTTGTCGAGGTATTTCTGGATGTCCTCAGCCTTCAGCGGGATGCGCGGCGGACAGCCGTCGACCACGCAGCCGATCGCCGCCCCATGGCTTTCACCGAAGCTGGTGAAGCGAAACATATGGCCGAAGGTGTTGAACGACATGGCAGTCCGTACCGCGCGCCTGTGCGGCGGTCAAATCGCGTTAGCAGGGTACATGACCCCTTTTTGCGGGTTTATGAATAGCGTGTCAGCTTCTCGTCGGCGAAGACGTAGACGACCCCTTGCGCGATATCGATGAGCGGGGCGGCGGCCGGCTTGGCGATGCCAAGATAGGCAATCAATCCGCGCGCCGTACCGCCATGCGCTGTGACCACCGTGTCCTGCGTCAGCCTCTCGTACCAGTCGCGCATGCGCTCCGCGACCATGGCGTAGCTCTCGCCGCCCGGCGGCAAGAAATGCCATTTGTCCTGCTCGCGCGCCGAGATGCGCTGCGGATCGCACGTACGCAGTTGGGAAATCGTGAAGCCCTCCCAGGCGCCAAAGGCGATCTCTGCAAGCCGGTAATCGACCTTGTAGCCTTGCACGTCGAGCGCCAACGCGCCGCGCACCAATTCCATTGTGACGCGGGCGCGGCCGAGCGGGCTTGAGACATAATCTAAATCGGTAGGATCGCGCTTGTTGTGCACAAACAGGTCGCGGAGGATTTCGCCGCAGTGGCGCCCCTGCGCGCGGCCGCGGCGGTTGAGCGGCACGTCATGGCGGCCCTGCAAGCGTCCAGCTACGTTCCAGTCAGTCTCGCCGTGACGGATGTAAAAGAGTATGGGCCGCGCCGGCTTGACCGCGCTCACTCTCCTTTGTCTACCGTCATGTCCGGTGCGTCGGGATGTTTGATGCCAATGATGTGGTAGCCGGCATCGACATGATGGACTTCGCCAGTGACGCCGCTCGACATATCCGAAAGAAAATAGACGCCCGTCTTGCCGACATCCACGAGCGTCACATTGCGCCGCAACGGCGTGTTGTAATGGTTCCACTTCAGGATATAGCGAAAATCGCCGATGCCAGACGACGCAAGTGTCTTGATCGGCCCCGACGAGATCGCGTTGACGCGGATGTTCTTTTGGCCGAGATCGGCGGCGAGATACCGCACTGAGCTTTCCAGCGCCGCCTTGGCGAGGCCCATCACGTTGTAATGCGGCATCCACTTCTCGGCGCCGTAATAGGTGAGCGTGAGCAGCGAGCCGCCGTTGGTCATCAGCTTTTCGGCGCGCTGGGCGAGCGCGGTGAACGAGTAGCAGCTCACCAGCATGGTCTGCGTGAAATTATCCTGTGTGGTGTCGACGTAGCGGCCGCTCAGTTGATCCTTGTCGGAAAAGGCGATCGCGTGCAGCAGGAAATCGAGTGAACCCCAGGCCGACTTCACTGCCGCGAACACTGCATCGATGCTCGCCGCGTCGGTAACGTCGCACTGGCCGACGACGATGCCATCGACCTCCTCGGCCAGCGGCTCGACCCGCTTCTTCAAGGCATCGCCCTGGTAGGTGAAGGCCAAGTCGGCGCCGTGCTCGCGGCAGGCGCGCGCGATGCCCCAAGCGATCGAGCGGTTGTTAGCCACGCCCATTATCAGCCCGCGTTTGCCGCGCATCAGGCTAGAGATTTCCGGCATTAACCATCCCGTCGTGCCGGTTTGGTTCCGGCTACCTTCGTATGGCACAGGGTCCTGGGACCATCAAGAATGAGCCCAAGATCCCACTACCCACTGTTAATCCAAGCGGATTGCGGGAATATGATCGGAATTAAGGGGTTTTCTAAGGTGCCCAAAGGCACGTGGATCTGATTGCAAAGGGGAGTGGCTTGGCCACATTCAACACATTCAAGAAGAGTGTCGAGGCAACGGTCCCAGCACTGCGGCGCTATGCGCGTGCGCTGACCCGTGACGCCGATGTCGCCGACGACCTGGTGCAGGACACGCTGGTGCGCGCGCTGCGTTCTGAACATCTGTTCCATGGCGGCGAGGTGCGCAGCTGGCTGTACACGATCCTCACCAACTTGAACCGCAACCGGCTGCGCTCGCTGGCGCGCCGGCCGATTCTGCTGCCGCTCGAGGATAACGACACTACCGACCTCACCGGACCGGAAGCGGGCGGACGCGACATCGAGCGTGCTCTGGGGACTTTGGTAGAGGACCAGCGCAGTGCACTCCTGCTGGTCGTATTGGAAGGCCTCACCTACCGCGAAGTCGCGGAGGTCCAGGGTGTGCCGATCGGTACCGTGATGTCGCGATTGGCGCGCGCACGCGTGCAGATCAAAAACTATCTCGACGGGGAGCGCCCGGCGCTACGTCGAGTGAAATGAGAGAAGGTGGAGACATGATCGATCGTGACTCACTTGTAACCGAGGAAGAGCTGCATGCTCTCGTCGACGGCGAATTGTCGCCTGATCGGCAGGAGGCCGTCGCCGCGTGGCTGGCCGCGCATCCCGATCGGGCCGCCCTGGTCACCGCCTGGCGGGCGCAGGCCGACGCTATTCGCGCGCGTTTCGGTGTTGTCGTCAATGAGCCGGTGCCGTCGCGCCTGCGCCTCGACCAAGTTCTGCGGCAGGATCGCTGGAGCGGCAGGACCTGGGCCGGAATGGCCGCAGCGGCGGTCATTTCACTGATGATAGGCGGCGTCGGTGGCTGGTTCGCGCATGGGGCGACGATGGGAGCGCCGGCCGGTTTCGAGGCCGTCGCCTCCGACGCGCTCGATGCCTACAGGCTCTACGTCGTCGAAGTGCGCCACCCGGTCGAAGTGCCGGGCAGCGAACGCGCGCATATGACGCAATGGCTGTCGAAGCGGCTCGGCGCCGAGCTACGCATTCCCGATCTGCAGTCGATCGGTCTCAAGCTGGTCGGCGGCCGCCTGTTGCCGGGACCAACCGGCGCCGCGGCGTTCTACATGTATGAAGGCCCGTCCGGGGAGCGTTACACCATCTACTGCTCGAAGGCGGGAGAGGGGCAGACCGCCCTGCGCTACAAGAGCGGCAACGGCCTCGGCGCATTCTATTGGGTGGACGACCAGGTCACCTACGCGGTGAGCGGACCGGCCGACCGCGAGAAGCTCGAGCAGGTCACCAAGTCTGTCTACGAGCAGGTCGACAGGACGGGCGCGAAGAGATCGTAAGCATCTTCGCGTTTACTCGAGATCCTTGCGCGGATAGTAGGGCTTGGACTCGCGCCACTTGCGCATCAGCTCCTTGAGCTCCTCATCGCTGCGCTCCGGCAGCATGACGCGCACGGTGGCGAGCAGATCGCCACCGCCGCTCTTCGACTTCAGGCCTTTGCCTTTCAGGCGGAAAGTACGACCCGAATTGGTGCCTGGGGGAATGGCCAATTCTACCGCACCGTCGAGCGTCGGCACGCGCACCTTGCCGCCGAGCGTCGCCTCATAGAGCGTGATCGGCAGATCGAGCCGCAGGTCGGTGCCGTCCGGCCTGAATAGCGGATGCGGCGCGACACGCACCGTAATGATGGCATCGCCGACACGGCCAGATGAGTTCGGCCAGCCCTGCCCTTTCAGGCGGATCTGCTGGCCGCTGGTGACGCCGGCGGGAATCTTCACCTCGACGTCCTTGCCGGTCGGCAGATGCAGACGCTTCTTGGTGCCCTTGGCCGCCTCGGGCAAAGAGACGGTCATCTCAGCATGCAAGTCCTGGCCGCCGGCCGGTGCACCGAAATCCCCGGGTTCGAACTGCGCGCCAAAGCCGCGGCCGCCGCCGCGCATGGCGCCGCCGAACATGTTGCGCAGGATATCCTCGAAGCCACCGGCGCCGCCAGTCGAGCGGCGGAAACCGTCGGTGCCAAAACTGAAAGTCTCGAAATGGCTGCCGGGGCCGCCGCGGGGCTGCGCACCAAATCCCTCGAAACCGCGGAAGCGCGGCTTGCCCTCGGCGTCGATCTCGCCGTTGTCAAAGGCCTTACGCTTCTTCTCGTCGCCGACGATCTCGTAGGCGGCATTAAGTTCCGCAAATCGCGAGGCCGCCTTAGGATCATGCTTGTTGGCGTCGGGATGTAGCTTCTTGGCGAGCCGGCGATAGGCGCTCTTGATGTCGCCCTCGCTCGCACCCTTCGTTACCCCTAGGACCTCGTAGGGGTCGCGCATTCAGTCCAAACTCCCCGTAAAACCCCGGCCGCCAGGGTTGGCGACTCGCCGGTAAATGTGGGGTGTCATGAAACGGGATGCAACGAGGACGAGGCCTGCGGCGTCAGGAGCGCTTCCAGGGCTTGAGCGCCCGCACTTCCCAGACGCCTTTGTCCTCCTTACAGGCGGCGCCCTGCAACCAGGCCTGCTCGCCGCCGCTGACGTAGCTCGCCAGGAAATCGCGGCAGGTCTGGCCGTCCTGGGTATAGGCCGTGGCGATGGGCGTCACGGTGCCGCGCGCCCCGGTGCGCGGGTTCTCCCAGGAGGCGCTGGCGTCCTTTCTACCGCGGCTGAGCACCTCGGTGGCGGCGGCGCGCGCATAGGCGAGGTCGCCGTCCGGTGGCAGTTCGGCCACCGCCTTGGCGCCGGACGGCGGCGCGATCGAACCGGTATGTTCCGTTTTGTCGGAGCCGCCCCAGAGCGAGTCGAGTTGGTAGGAGACGCTACACCCGCCGGCGGCCAGTCCCACGCTCAGCGCCAGCCCCAACGGCAGAACGCGCCATAGGCGGCCGTGCGTGCATCCACTATAAAGGCGGCACTCGGAATAATGGTGAATGGCACTACCCAAGCAGGCGCTCCGGCAACAATGCGCGATACGGCTCCAATACAACACCTGAGTTGGTTAACGACCGGTGATTTCATCGCGGCGGACGAGCCGTTCCGCCTGTTTGCCGCTTGGCTGACGGAGGCGACCGCCTCGGAACCGCGCGACCCAACCGCGATGACACTCGCCACCGTCGATGCGGACGGCGTGCCGAACGCCCGCATGGTCCTGCTCAAGGGTGCTGATGAGCGAGGCTTCGTTTTCTACACAAATATGGACAGCCAAAAGGGACGAGAGTTGGACGCGCGGCCGAAAGCGGCACTGGTTTTTTACTGGAAGTCGTCAAGCCGGCAGGTCCGCGTGCGCGGCGACGTCGAGCGGGTCACCGACGCCGAGGCCGATGCCTATTTCGCCAGCCGACCGAAGCAGGCGCAAATCGGCGCCTGGGCGAGCAAGCAGTCTGCGCCGCTGGAAAGCCGCCTCGCCTTCGAGAAGGCGGTTGCGGTCTACGCCGCCAAATACGCGCTCACCGACGTTCCGCGGCCGCTCAACTGGTCGGGCTACCGCATCGTGCCATTCTCGATTGAGTTCTGGCAGGAGCGGCCGTTCCGCCTGCACGACCGCATCGAATTCAAGCGCGACAATTTGAGTGGGCCGTGGAGCAAGACGCGACTCTATCCATGAGCTAAAAGACCATATGCCCAATTCACAATCGAACCAGCCGCGTCGCACGCTGCTGCTCACCGGGGCAAGCCGCGGCATTGGACACGCCACCGTCAAGCGCTTCTCGGCTGCCGGCTGGCGCGTGATCACCTGCTCGCGTCACGGCTTTCCGGAAAATTGTCCGTGGGAAATGGGACCCGAAGACCACATCCAGGTTGACCTCGCGGACGAGCGGAAGACGCTCGAAGCCATCGCCGAGATCAAACAGCGGCTCGCCAATAACGAGTTGCATGCGCTCGTCAACAATGCAGCGATCTCGCCCAAAGCGGAAGGCGGCACGCGGCTTTCCACGCTCGATACCAGCAATTCCGACTGGCACCACGTCTTCCAGGTGAACTTCTTCGCTCCGATCATGCTGGCGCGCGGCCTTATCGACGAGTTGAAAGCAGCCAAGGGCTCGGTGGTGAACGTCACCTCGATCGCAGGTTCGCGCGTGCATCCGTTCGCCGGCGCTGCTTACGCCACGTCGAAGGCGGCGCTTGCCGCGCTGACCCGCGAGATGGCCGCCGATTTCGGCCGCCTCGGCATCCGCGTCAACGCCATCGCACCAGGCGAGATCGACACCGCCATCCTATCGCCGGGCACCGAGAAGATCGTCGAGCAGATTCCGATGCACCGGCTTGGCACGCCGGACGAGGTGGCCAAGATTATCTACGTGCTGTGCACAGACACGAGTTCCTATGTGAACGGTGCCGAGATCCACATCAATGGCGGCCAGCACGTCTGATTGCGATTAGCCAACGCCTCGCCGCCCATTGTTCTTTGCCGCGCCCGTCTTGCCCGCGGGTCCGCAGAAGCGTGCGTTTGGGTGGCAGGTACACCGTATTGCAAGCAACACTCACATGAGGGGAGCGGAGCGCGAAGAAACGCGGGAGCACATAATCTCTCATGGCCGACCGCGCTGCTGCGCAAGCGATAACTAATCCCGGCGCGCAGCCGCGATCGCGCAACGGTTAGAATGAGGAATAGTGACTGGTGTCGGAAGCCAGGCCAGACGACGGCGACGTCTTATTCGTCACCGTATTCGCCGTGCGGGCCATGCCGTCCCCACGCCGTTCGCCCTGGTGGCGGACCGCAGCGGCGACAGCCGAAATGCCGATCTTGCCGTAACGTTCGTCTAAGGTCTTGAACTGGCGCTGGGAGTCTTGGCTCTGCTCCGTCGCCCGTGTCACTTGCATTGAACTTCTCCGATCCTTCTCTTGGCGGCTCTTCGCGCTATTTCTGCCAGACGACTGGGGCGGAATTACGCGGCAATCCGTGTCTCAATCTGACATTTTCGCATGGCATTCTGTGGCATTCGCGTTGATTTAGGTCATGTACCGATAATTTCGGTAAATTATCGCTTAACATATTGATGGAACGGTGATTTTCCTGCCTTGCTGGCTCGAGCATCGGCGC
>Ga0207805_1000058_pt1 | contig 15459 bp, 10 predicted proteins | sample LuqExpMetageno49_FD_187807 | JGI IMG/M metagenome (GOLD analysis project Ga0207805, IMG submission 187807) | Tropical forest soil microbial communities from Luquillo Experimental Forest, Puerto Rico - Sample 49 (SPAdes) | ecosystem: Environmental > Terrestrial > Soil > Tropical forest ... | reverse complement strand
GTGAGCGTCGCCAAAGGCGCGGCCTATGACGACTGCGTCGAGAACATCGACATCGGCGGACCGGCGATGATCCGCGCCGCCGCCAAGAACCACGCCGACGTTACCGTGGTGGTCGAGCCTGCCGACTACTCGAAGGTACTGGGCGAGTTGGCACAGCACAGCGGTATGACAACGCTTGAGCTGCGGCGGCGATTGGCCGCCAAGGCTTACGCTCGCACCGCGGCCTACGATGCGGCGATCTCTAACTGGTTCCGCGACGCACTGCGCGATACTGCGCCCGATTACTGCGTCTTCGGCGGCAAGCTTCTGCAGTCGCTGCGCTACGGCGAAAACCCACACCAGACCGCCGCGTTCTACCGAGCTCCGGGCGAGCGCTTTGGCGTCGCCACCGCGCGCCAGGTCCAGGGCAAAGAGCTGTCCTACAACAACATCAACGACACCGACGCGGCCTATGAATGCGTGGCCGAGTTCGACGCCAAGCGCACCGCCGCCTGCGTGATCGTTAAGCACGCCAATCCTTGCGGCGTGGCGGAGGGCGAGGATTTGCTGGATGCGTACAAGAAGGCGCTGGCTTGCGATTCAACCTCCGCCTTTGGCGGCATCGTTGCGCTCAACCGCAAGCTTGATGCCGAGGCAGCCAAGGCCATCACCGAGATTTTCACAGAGGTGATCATCGCGCCGGATGCTGACGAGGAAGCGATCAAGATCGTCGCCGCGAAGAAGAACCTCCGCTTGCTGCTCGCCGGCGGCCTGCCTGACCCGCGCGCCGTCGGAACGACCGTGAAATCGGTTGCCGGCGGCCTGCTGGTGCAGTCGCGCGACAACGCCGTGATCGACGAAATGCAAATGAAAACCGTCACCAAGCGCGCGCCGAGCGAAGCGGAATTTGCCGACCTGCGCTTCGCGTTCCGCGTCGCCAAACACGTGAAATCAAATACGATAGTGTATGCCAAGAACCGAGCCACCGTCGGCATCGGCGCCGGGCAGATGAGCCGCGTCGATGCCGCGCGCATCGCCGCGCGCAAGGCGGAAGATGCCGCGAAGGAATTAAAGCTGTCTGCGCCGCTGACGGAAGGCTCGGTGGTCGCCTCGGATGCGTTCTTCCCGTTCCCGGACGGCTTGCTGGTCGCGATCGAAGCCGGCGCCACCGCCGTGATCCAGCCTGGCGGCTCCATGCGTGACGTCGACGTCATCAAGGCCGCCGACGCCCACAATGTGGCAATGGTGTTTACCGGAACACGACATTTCCGTCACTAGTCGCGCGCCAAGTCTCCCAGCAGGCTCGCCGCTACTGACAGCTTCGACAACGTGAGACCGGAGCCGGCAATCTCGTGGATCGCCGCGCGGATGCGTGCGACCTCCGCCTGGCGTGGCTTAATCCATTCCTCGACCGCGCCCGCACCGGCAACGCCGTTGCTGACCATGGCGGCGGTGAGCCGCCGCTCGGCGTCGCCGATCGAGTCGAGCGCTCGGTCGAGCGCCAAGCGATCGAAGTAATCCGACACAACGATGCCCGGCACCGCGCCAGCGACGCGGTCGAGCTGGAAGAAGGCTTCGGTGGCGAAATAGGTCGCGGTCACCTCGACCACCGGCTTCTGCGCGCGCTCCGCCACCTGCACGATGTCGGGCGCCGCCTTGAGCACCGGCAGCGTGGCGATGCGGCGTGCCAGCGCCTCCGGGACACCGGCTTTGGTGAGCTCCGCCACCCGGGCGTCGCGCGCGGCTAAAGCCTGCTTCGACAGCGCGCCGTCGAGCGCGTCCACGACCTGCCTGATGCCTTCGCGGTAATGCCCGATGATCTTTTCGAGCCCCTGCTTGAGGTCGACGTTTCGCAGGAACCAGACCAGCCGGTCGAGCAGCAGGTCCTGTACCGCAGCGTAAAGCCTGAGCTGCGTCTCGCCCGACACTTTGTTGTCGAGTCCGTCGATCTCGCTGTTGAGCGCGATCAGGTCGTAACTATTGCGCACCGCGGCGAAAGCGGCGGCGATGGCCGGCGGTGCTGCGCCCGTCTGGTCGGCGATGCGCACGATCAGCGTGCCGCCACCGCGGTTGATCATGGAATTGGTGAGCTGCGTCGCGATGATCTCGCGCCGCAGCCGGTGGGCATGAAGCGCGTCATCGTAGCGCTGTGACATTTCCTTCGGGAAGTAGCGCTCGAGCTCGCGCCCGAGATAGGGGTCGTCCGGCACCGCGCTGTCTAGCAGTTCGCCGTATAAAGAGAGTTTGGCATAGGCGAGCAGCACGGCGAGCTCCGGGCGCGTTAGCGGCTGGTTGCGCTTGCGACGCTCGCCGATCGCCATGTCGTCGGGCAGGAATTCGACGGCACGATCCAGCTGCCCATGCATTTCCAGCGTCTGGATCAAGCGCTGCTGGAAACCCAGATCCTCAAGGCCGCGCCGTTGTGCTAACGAGAGCGCCAGAGTCTGCTGATAGTTGTTACGCAGCACCAGCCTGGCGACCTCGTCGGTCATTTCCACGAGCAGCGCGTTGCGCCCTTCCATGCTCAGCGCGCCCGCGCGCAGCGGCCGCCGCAAGGCGATCTTGATATTGACCTCGAGATCGGAGGTATTGACGCCGGCCGAGTTGTCGATGGCGTCGGTGTTGAGCCGGATGCCGGCCATTGCCGCTTCGATGCGGCCGCGCTGGGTCATGCCGAGATTAGCGCCCTCACCCACTACCTTGCAGCGCAACTCGCTGCCAGTGATGCGGATCGGATCGTTGGCTCGGTCACCCACCAACTCATCGGTCTCGCTCGACGCGCGGATATAAGTGCCGATGCCGCCGAAGAACACCAGATCGACCGACGCCCTGAGGATCGCTTTAATCAATTCCTGTGGTGTCATGCTGTCGCCGACGCCGAACAGCTTGCGTGCCTCCGGACTGAGCTTGATCTCCTTCGACGATCGCGGGTAAACGCCGCCGCCAGCCGAGATCAGCTTCTTGTCGTAGTCCTGCCAGCTAGAACGCGGCAGCTCGAATAGCCGCTTGCGCTCGGCGAAAGCTGTCGCCGGATCGGGATCCGGGTCTATGAAGATGTCGCGGTGATCGAACGCCGCCACGAGCTTGATCGTATTCTCGCGCAGCATGCCATTGCCAAATACGTCGCCCGACATGTCGCCGATGCCCACCGCGGTGAACGGCGTCGTGCCGATGTCTACGTCCATCTCGCGGAAATGCCGCTTCACTGCCTCCCAGGCCCCGCGCGCCGTGATGCCCATCGCCTTGTGATCGTAGCCAGCCGATCCGCCGGATGCGAAAGCATCACCCAACCAATAGTCGTGTTCGATCGAAATCGAATTGGCGATGTCGGAGAAAGCCGCGGTGCCCTTGTCGGCGGCGACCACCAGATAAGGATCATCGCCGTCGTGCCGCACCACGTTTTCGGGTGGATCGATGGTGCCGTCCTGGTGCAGATTGTCGGTAATGTCGAGCAGCGTCGAGATAAACAGCTTATAGGTCGCGATGCCTTCGGCCTGGAATTGCTCGCGCGTCGGCGACTTCGGCATCAGCTTGGGCACGAAGCCGCCTTTGGCGCCGACCGGCACAATCACGGCGTTCTTCACCTGCTGCGCCTTCACGAGCCCAAGGATCTCGGTGCGGAAATCCTGCGGTCGGTCCGACCAGCGAATGCCGCCGCGCGCCACTTTGCCGAAGCGCATGTGCACGCCTTCGACGCGCGGCGAATATACGAAGATCTCATAGAGCGGGCGCGGCAACGGCATGTCGATGATCTTGCCACTTTCGAACTTGACCGCGATCAGTCTTTTGGGATGCCCGTTTTTGCCAGTCTGATAGAAATTGGTCCGGATCGCAGACTGCACCGCGTTGACAAAGCGGCGCAGGATGCGATCCTCGTCCAAACTCTCGACCTTCTGCAACTCATCTTCGATACGCGCAGCGATCGCCTTCTGTTTCCCGTCGCGCTCGGCCTCCGCGCGCGGATCGAAGCGGGCGTGGAAAAGCTCGATGATCATGCTGGCGATGGCGGCGTGTTTCGTTAGCGTCGTCCACATGTAATCCTGTGAATAGGGAACGCGCACCTGGCGCAGAAAACGTGACAAAGCGCGGATCAGCGCCACGTCGCGCCAGGCCAGGCCGCCGGCGAGCGCGAGCGCGTTAAAGCCGTCATTCTCGGCAACCCCGCGCATCACCATAAGGAAGGCGGCCTCGAGCCGCGCCTTGCCGGTATTGAGCTCGGTCACGTCGCCATCGGCGCGCTCCAGCATCATGTCGTGCAACCAGGCCTCGTGTGCGGCTTCGCCCTCCGGGGTGATGTGGTACGTGCGCTCGTCGACCACGCGGAAGCCCATGTTTTCCAGGACCGGCACGCGCTCGGACAGCGGCAGCGGGCGTGCTAGGCTCCAGACTTTCAGGCCGACTGCGCGCTGCTCCTCTTCCAGGCGGTGATGGAAATCGACGCCCAGCGGCCGTTGCTCGCTCAGGCTTTCGACCACGCGAATATCGCCTGCGGCGACCGCAGGCGCATAGGATTCCTGGAAGCCGACGGAGAATGCCTCACGGTAGCGGGCAAGCAGATCGCGTGCTTTATCGGGCGGGTTGGCCAGCGCCAGCGCTTCGTCTAACCCGTCCTTCCATGAGCGCACGATTGCCGCCACCTCGCGCTCGAGCGTGGCGCTATCAACGGCGGGCGCCGGGCCACCGGAACGGCCGATGATGAAGTGCACGCGCACCAGCGGACCTTCCTGAAAGAACGGATAGAAGGCCGACACGCGGCCGATGAAGGCGCTCGCCAGATATTCGCCGATCTTGGTGCGGATATCGCTGTCGTAGCGTTCGCGCGGCACGAAAACCATAACCGAGACGAAGCGGTCGAAACGGTCGCGCCGCGCCAGCGCGCGTACTCGCGGCCGTTCGCCGAGCTGCAGGATGGCGAGCGCGAAGTTATAGAGCGTATCTTCGTCGGTCTGGAACAGCTCGTCGCGCGGATACGTTTCGAGTACATTGGTCAGCGCCTTGCCGGAATGCCCGTTCGGATCGAACCCGGCGCGCGCTTCGACGCTAGCGATCTTGCGGCGTAAATAGGGAATGGCGTGCGCGGTGCGCGTGTAGGCGGTGGAGGTGAACAGGCCGATGATACGCTGTTCGCCAACCAAATTTCCCGAGGCGTCGAAGCGCTTGATGCCGACGTAGTCGAGATAGACGCGACGATGCACGCGGGCGCGGATGTTGGCCTTGGCGATAATCAGGAGCCGCGGTTCCTTCAGAAACGCCATGATCTCCGGCGTGTATTCGAGCAGCTGATTGCCCTGCTTTAACACGCGCAGCTCGCGCAAGCGCATAACGCCGAGCGCGCTGACGAAATCCGGTCGAAGCGAGTGACCGTCGAATAGGTAATAGCGAACGCCGAGGAAAGTAAAATTGTCCGCCAATAGCCATTGCAGGAATTGGATTGCCTCGGCGATTTCATCCACCGGCAGCGGCGGCGGATTGATTTTCAGGTCGGCGACAATGTCGTTGACGCGCGCCAACATCGGTCGCCAGTCCTGCACGGCCAGTCGCACCTCACCGAGCACCCCTTCTAGCGCGCGCACCAAGTCGGCGCGAGCTGCCTCCTCCGCAATCGGCTTGAGATGAAAATGGATGAAGCTCTCGCGCGTCGTGTCGGCAACGTCGGCATTGCCTAGCGCCACCAGCCGGCTGCCGTCACGCCGCACGCTAAATATCGGATGAGCCACCAGTTGCACATTAAACCGCCGCTCGCCGAGCTCGCCCATGGCCGAGTCGACCAGGAACGGCATATCGTCGTTGGCGATTTCGACCACCGAGATAAGATTCCGCTCGCCCGACTCTTTCAGCGTTACGTTCTCGCAGCGGATTTTCGGTGTACCTGGCTGACGTTCACGCAGGAAATCGAAAGCCCGCTCGGCGAGACCGCTGAGATCGGCGGCGCCATAGCACAGCACATCCTCCGCAGCGGTGCGGCCATAAAGCTGCGCGACGAACGTCGGCGGAATATCGGGGCGGCGCTTGGCGAGCGCAGCGCCTGCCTGCTCTATGACAACACAGGCAGCTGTGTTGCGCTCGTTGGTGGAAATTTCGGCGGGCATGGCGTTCTGCGGTGGTTGCGAGTATCGGTCGAAAACAGGCCGAGTCTTCACCTTCCTGGTCGAGCCGTCGAGAGCAATCCACCATTTGATGACGCGGCCGTGACGGCCTGCGAAACATTAGCGAAACATTCCCAAGGTTTAACTTAAGATGTTGAGCTGAAAGGCAAAAGCAAGGATCGCCGGTCGTATCGCCGGCTGACAGAACCTTGTAGACTTCACGTCATCGAGGAACCGTTCGAGATGCGTGCAATGCACAAGAGAAACAAGTCGCATAAAGCGGCCGGCAAGGCAACGCTCCATGTTATCAAGGGCAGCAAAGCACCCGCCACCAAAACCATCTCCATTAAAACGACGCCGTCCGCGGCCGACGACGCACCGATCATCGCGCTCAACCTCCCGCCAGCGAAGCCATCGCCCGCCATGGTTGCCTATTTCAAGAAATGTCAGGACAAGCTCGGCTTCGTGCCCAACGTGCTGGTTGCCTATTCCTTCGACATGACCAAGCTCGAAACTTTTGTCGCCATGTACAACGACCTGATGCTGGGCGAGAGCGGACTATCGAAGCTCGAACGCGAGATGATCGCCGTCGCGGTGTCTTCGCAGAACCGCTGCTACTACTGTCTCACTGCGCATGGCGCCGCGGTGCGGCAATATTCACACGATCCGCTCCTCGGCGAGCACATGGTGATGAATTACCGAGCCGCACGGTTGAATAAGCGCCAGCGTGCCATGCTAGACTTCGCGATCAAGCTCACTGCGCAACCGTGTAGCGTCGAGGAAACCGACCGCGAGCGGCTGCGCCGCGCTGGACTTTCCGATCGCGACATCTGGGACATTTCGGCGGTGGCGGGCTTTTTCAATATGTCGAACCGCGTTGCTAGCGCGACCGACATGCGGCCCAACACGGTCTATCACGGCCAAGCGCGGTAGCTCCCCTCGTTCCTTTCCATGGTGAAGTGAAGAGAGAGATATGCGCCGCCTCTTCACTCTCATTTCAACTGCATTTCTCTTTGTTGCGGGCGCCCTCGCTCAGGTCGCACCATTCGAGCGGGCGTCGATTATTCCACCGGCAGTACCGATCTCTGCCCACAACGGCATGGTGGTGGCGCAGGAAAGCCGCGCCGCCCGCATCGGCGTCGAAATCCTTGACCGCGGCGGCAACGCGGTGGACGCGGCGGTGGCGGTCGGTTTCGCGCTGGCGGTCACCTATCCGCGCGCCGGCAATATCGGCGGCGGCGGCTTCATGCTGATCCATCTCGTCAAAGGCAACCAGGATATCGCCATCGACTATCGCGAGACCGCGCCGGCAGCGGCGACGGCAACGATGTTCCTCGACAACAAAGGCGAACCCGATCCTGCGAAGTCGCGAGATTCCGCGCTGGCGGTCGGTGTGCCTGGCACTGTCGCCGGCTTGGCGCTGGCGCAGCAAAAATACGGCTCGGGGCGGCTCTCGCTCGCCGACCTGATCGCACCGGCCTTCGATCTCGCGCAGAAAGGTTTTCCGGTCGAGGATGACACTTCAGACTCACTGCCGGATGCACGAGCTCGGTTGGCGCGCTGGCCCGCGACAACCTCGATCTTTTTCAATGGCGACGAGCCGCTGCGCGAGGGCGAGCGGCTCTATCAGTTCGATCTAGCTGATACGCTGCGCGCTATTGCCGAAAAAGGCCCGCAGGGTTTCTACGAAGGACGTACCGCCCGGCAGATCGCCGATGCGGTGCGCGCCGCGGGCGGCATCATGAGCGCCGAGGATCTGAAGAATTATCGCGCCATCGAACGGCCGGTCGTGCGCGGCAGTTATCGCGGTTTCGGCATCGTTTCCGTGCCGCCACCCTCGTCCGGCGGCGTGCACCTCATCGAAATGCTCAACATCCTGGAGGGCTACGATCTTGCCAAGCTCGGCCGCGGCGAGCAATCACTGCATTATCTGATCGAGGCGATGAAGCGCGCCTACGCCGACCGCGCCGTCTACATGGGCGATCCGGATGCGCTGAAGATTCCCGTGCTTGGGCTGGCGTCGAAGAAATACGCGGCGCGCCTGCGCGCCAACATCAACGAGCGCGCGACGCCGTCCGCCGAGATCCGCGCCGGTAAGCCCAGCGACGTCGAAGGCAGGAACACCACGCATTTTTCCGTCATCGACCGCGACGGCAACGCGGTGTCGAACACCTACACTCTGAATTTCTCCTACGGCCTCGGGTTAGTCGCCGACGGTACGGGCGTGCTGCTCAATAACGAGCTCGACGATTTCATTTCCAAGCCGGGTACCGCCAACGCTTACGGCCTCATCGGTTACAACGCCAATCTGCCAGCACCGGGGAAGCGGCCGCTCTCGTCGATGACGCCGACCATCGTGTTTAAAGACGGCAAGCCGTTCCTGATCACCGGCTCACCCGGTGCCAGCCGTATCATTTCCGCGGTGCTGCAAGTGATCGTGAATGTGATCGACTTTCGCATGCCGCTCGACAAGGCAGTAACCGCGCCGCGCCTGCATCATCAATGGCAGCCCGACGAAGTCTATGTCGAAACCGGCTTCGCGCCTGAACTGCTCGATGCGCTGAAGGCACGAGGCCACACGATCGTGCCGACGCAGCCATTTGGTTCCGTGAATTCCATCCTGGTAACGCTGGACGGCTATGTCGGCGTTGCCGACACGCGCACCCGGGGCGCGTTGGCGGCGGGGTATTGAAGAGCCTGCCTTCGCTGAAGCTACGGCCCTTAGCGATTAAGGATTAAATTAGGCTCGCTAGCCGAAGGTCCGATTTGGTCGGGCCGGATCACCATGATGTTCGCTCGAGCCTCCACGGCGAAGAGCCGCTTAAGTAATTTTTGCATTCCGGAATGAGTCGGCGTCTGTTGTTGGGAGAACTCTGGACAGCTGGGTCCCGTTCTCGTCTCAGTTGCTACATGGCCAAGTATGTCTAAGCGCATCGGCCGCTATCTTATTGAAATTCTCATGCATGCGAGCTGGTCGGGCGTCGATGTATTGTAAGACGATCCGGACGCTTTGCATGTTGGTTGCGCCTTTCGGCGCGCATGCTCCTGCAGCAAATTCCACAAGTGCTTCTACCGCGCCGGCGCAATATCCTTGCAAGAAAAGATCATTTTTTGAGCTGGAAATATAGTTACGACACCCACCTATTGTTGAGCTGGCGCTCAACTGATCTTCAGGAAAGGACTCTCCGCAAAAAAGAATCATTCCCATTGATAGGGCGGCGGCATATCGTACCGCTGTGCGCAGCGTTGCATGCACTCTCATGACTTCCTCCGGTGACACCGTCGTACCGAGTTTCGTAGTTTACAGCCGCTTTCGGGCCGAATAGCGGTGGAGTGCAGTGGCGTTGGCTCGTACGGCGGCCTGTAGCGGATGTCTGCGCAGTGATGAATACTTCTCATCGCCGGTAACGCAACGCATTGACGAGCAGCGCAAATGCCGGCGTAGCTTGTCGTCGGCTCGGATAGTACAGGTGATAGCCTGAGAACTTCGGGCACCAGTCCGCAAGTACCCGGATCAGGCGTCCGCCCGAGAGGTGGCGTTGCACGCGATCCTCGGGTAGATACGCTAGGCCGCAGCCAGCCAGTACAGCCTCGAGTCTCAGGGCAATGTTGTTGAATACCAACTGCCCTTCGACATGTACCCTCATTTCCCGGCCATTCTTCTCGAACTCCCAGGCGTACACGCCCCCATAGGTCGGCAAGCGCAGATTGATGCAGCGGTGAGCCGTCAGGTCCTGTGGCCACTTCGGTCGTGGGTGTCTTGCGAAATAGGAGGGCGCCCCGACAACCGCCATCCGCATGTCAGGCCCGATGCGCACGGCGATCATGTCCTTCGCGATCTGTTCGCCGAGCCGAACGCCCGCGTCGTAACGTTCCGCAACGATGTCGGTCAGGCCGTAATCGATGATCAACTCCACGTTGATGTCCGGGTATGCTGGAAGGAACTTGGCCAAAGCGGGCCACAGGACCGCCTCCGCCGCGTGCTCTCCCGTCGTGATGCGAATGTTGCCGGCTGGCTTTTCCCGTAACTCGCTGAGCGATGCCAACTCCGCTTCGATCTCTTCCAGTCGTGGACCAATGGTGCTGAGCATGCGTTCGCCGGCGTGGGTCGGTGCGACGCTGCGTGTAGTGCGGGTCAACAGCCGAATGCCGAGCCTCTCTTCGAGTTCACGGATCGTGTGACTGAGCGCCGATTGCGAAACGCCAAGCTTCGCTGCGGCCCGCGTAAAGCTGCGTTCTTTCGCCACGGCCAGGAAGGCCAGAAGGTCACCCAGTTCTCGCCTCAGCATTTATGGGTTCCGCTCATGAGTTCATGCACATTTTAGCGACTAATCAGAACGATTGCGCAGACCAATTATTGCCGTTGTCCAGCTGTCAGCGCACCCTGGCTCATACGAGGAGGAGTGGGATGGAAATCAAACGAAGCGGCTCACAGCCCTCCGGGAGGGGGCCAGCGGACTGGTTTACCGGCAGCGTGCGAATCGACTCGTCGTTCCAGCGAGGCAGTCCAGCGCGCGTTGGCGGCGCAATCGTCACATTCGAACCCGGCGCGCGCACGGCTTGGCACACGCATCCCCTTGGCCAAACCCTCATAGTGACTTCCGGCTGCGGCTGGGTCCAGCGTGAGGGCGGCTCCGTCGAGGAAATCCACCCTGGCGATGTCGTTTGGTTTTCGCCTGGCGAGAAGCACTGGCATGGCGCGACAGCGACGACGGCCTTGACGCACATCGCCATCGCAGAGGCACTCAACGGCAAGGTCGTCGACTGGATGGAGCAGGTCAGCGATGAACAATACCAGCGCTGATCACGAACGAATGGTCCCAGTCCACGCAAACGCAGGAGTGAAAAATGCAAAGACGACAACTCGGAAAAAGCGGCTTGCAGGTCTCGGCTCTCGGCTTTGGCTGCATGGGCCTCAGCTATGGCTACGGTCCGGCTGCCGACAAGCGGGAAGCAATTAACCTTATCCGGGCGGCCGTCGAGCGTGGTGTCACATTCTTTGACACCGCCGAAGCGTATGGCCCGTTCACGAACGAGGAACTTGTCGGCGAAGCTCTCACGCCAGTGCGCGAGCGGGTCGTCATCGCCACCAAGTTCGGCTTCGAGGGCGGAGACTCAACAGGTGGCCTCGATAGCCGGCCGGAACGCATCAGGGAGGTGGCCGACGCCTCGCTCAAGCGGCTCAAGACGGACCACATCGACCTCTTTTATCAGCATCGCGTCGATCCGAAGGTTCCAATCGAGGATGTTGCTAGTACGGTGAAGGACCTGATCAAGGAAGGCAAGGTCAAGCACTTCGGTCTCTCCGAAGCTAGTGTACAGACGATCCGCAAGGCGCACGCGGTCCAGCCGGTTAGTGCATTGCAGAGCGAGTATTCGCTCTGGTGGCGAGAGCCCGAGAAGGAGATTCTGCCTACACTGGAGCAACTTGGGATTGGGTTCGTTCCCTTCAGTCCGCTGGGCAAGGGCTTTCTAACTGGGACAATCACCGAGAATACGAAATTCGACAGCACGGACTTCCGGAACATCGTCCCGCGCTTTTCGCCGGAAGCACGGAAGACAAATCAGGTCCTGGTCAATCTTCTCGGGCGCATTGCAGCGCAGAAAAAAGCAACGCCTGCTCAAATCGCGCTCGCGTGGCTCCTCGCGCAGAAACCTTGGATCGTGCCGATACCGGGCACCACCAAGCTACATCGGCTGGACGAGAACATCGGCGCGGCCAGCATTCAGCTTACGCCCGATGATTTGCGCAACATCGCGAGCGCTCTCTCCAAAATCGACGTGCAGGGCGATCGGTATCCTCCGAGCTTACAGGCAAGGGTCGGGCGCTAGGGGGAGAGGTCAGTGCGAATTGGGATTCTCGGTTCGGGGTTGATGGGTGGCAAACTCGGGACGCTGTTCGCGCGCGCCGGTCATCAGGTCGTTTTCAGTTACACCCGCCATCAGGAGAAACTGAAAAGGCTCTCGAAGGAGGCTGGGGTAAATGCACGCGCGGGCACGCCGCGTGAGGCCGCGCAGGACACCGATGCTCTTTTGCTCGCCGTGCATTGGCTGCGCATGGATGACGTGTTGAGCCAGGCCGGCGATCTGGCGGGCAAGGTGATTATCACCTGCTCGCTGCCGGTGGATGCTGACAATTCCGGTCTCGTGATCGTCCGCACGTCCTCGGGCGCTGAGGAATTGGCAAAGAAAGTGCCTAAGGCACGTATCGTCGGCGCCTTCAACACAGTGCCAAGTGATGTGCTGTTCGGCGTCTACGAGGCCCGGCGCAAAGCAAACAGACCAAGCCTCGTCTATTGCGGCGACGATGCGCGTAGCAAAGAGGTTGTCGCCGAATTGGTCCGCGACGTTGGATTCGCGGCCATAGATGCCGGCCCCCTGCGGATAGCGCGCTACACCGAGCCGTTCGCGCTGCTCATGGGCCAGCTCGCCTACGAGCCAGGAGAAGGCCCGGAACTGGCATACCGATTCGAACGGTTCGGGGCGTGAGCGTCATGTCAGAGCTCAACGCATGGGATAGCTTCTATGTGATCGTCGGCTCGGCCGCGGGCGCGTTGATCGGTTTGCAGTTCGTCGTCTTGACGCTTATCGCCGAGAGACCGCCGTCGCGTGTGGCCGAGACCGGCGCTGCGTTTGCGACACCGACGATCGTTCACTTTGGCACCGCCCTCCTCTTGTCAGCGCTTCAGCGCGTTCCGTGGCAAGCGATCACGCTCGCCGCAGCGGTTTGGGGCCTCATTGGCCTTAGTGGGGTGGTGTACGCGCTGATCGTGGCTCGGCGCATGCGAGCGCAAACCTCATACCAACCAGTGTTCGAAGACTGGTTGTTTCATCTTGTGCTGCCATTGGCAGCATACGCAATGCTGGCGCTATCGTCGTTCACGGTTCATACCCGCACGCGCGAGGCTCTCTTTGGCGTTGGCGCTGCGACGCTGCTGTTGCTTTTCGTCGGCATTCACAACGCCTGGGATGCCGTCATCTACCACGTCTTTGTCAACATACGAGGCGCGAAAGCGGAGCCGCCTCCAAGCGCGCCTTCTGAAAAGGAAAAGCCATGACAAACGGCATCAAGGACAAGGTAGTTGTCATCACTGGAGCAAGCAGCGGGCTTGGAGAAGCGACGGCGCGTCATCTTGCCCGCGAGGGTGCCAAGCTGGTGCTGGGAGCACGGCGCCTCGACAGGCCTCCAGGCGCTCGCCAAGGAGCTGTTCTTAGCCGGCGATGCCGTCGTGCAGACCGACGTAACGAAGTGCGAACAAGTTAGGCGGCTCGTCGACCGTGCGGTGCAATCGCATGGGCGCATTGACGTGATGTTCAACAATGCCGGGCTGATGCCGCAGTCGCCGCTGGAACGTCTCAAGATCGACGACTGGGATCGAATGATCGATGTAAACATAAAGGGCGTGCTGTACGGCATCGCCGCCGCGCTGCCTTACATGAAGCAGCGGAAAGCCGGGCATTTCATTAATGTCTCATCGGTGGCCGGTCATAAGGTGCGCGCCGGCGGCGCGGTCTATGCGGCGACCAAGCACGCCGTGCGCGCGCTATCCGAAGGTCTGCGCCAAGAAGTAAAGCCCTACAATATCCGCACGACAGTAATCTCGCCGGGCGCAATCGCGACTGAACTGCCGAACAGTATCACCGAAGCGGACCTCTCCGAGAGTTTCCACAAGTTTTATGAGGAATTCGCTATTCCTGCCGATTCCTTCGCGCGCGCGGTCGCCTTCGCCATAAGCCAGCCGGACGATGTTGATATCAACGAAATCTTGCTCAGGCCGACCCGGCAGGAACTCTGAGCCGAGGCTATTTGTTGTTTGTCAATAGAGGAGAGAAAGCGTCAACTCCGACGCAAATATTGATCGGCGACTTCTCCCCCAAATTGGTCGATCTTACGGACAACGTCCTGTTCGGCTAAGGATCATCAGATTCCAGATCGGTTGCCGGAGTCAGGTGTGTGTCGCGCGGGAGGTCACGGGAGTGTCATGTGTTGACAACCGTCCGATGAAAGAAAGGACGGCGGCGGAGAAGTGGTCGTTGCGGTCGCCCGCCACCATATGCCGCGCACCACTGACATCGACGTAATCGGCGTGCGGTACGAGCTCGAGAAATTCTTTGGCATGCGCCTCCCTCACGAGCTCGGAGGATGCGCCGCGCACCAGTAGGGCGGGGATCTGAATCCTACGCGCCGCCTCGATCAGCGCCGATTCGAGCGCACGACGGTCCGCTCCGGCTGCGCGCGGCCCATCGAGGAAACGCGGGTCCCAGTGCCAACGCCAGCGACCATCGGGCGATAAGCGGAGATTCTTCTTCAGTCCGTCATTGCTCTTCGGTCGCGGCCGCTGCGGAAGATATTCGGCTACCGCTTGCGCGGCCTCGCCAATCGACGCGAATCCATCCTTGGCATGCGCGCGCATGAAGCCGAGAACCTTTGCAACACCGGTTTGCTCCACGCGCGGGGTGATGTCGACAAGCACGAGCGCGGAGAAGACGTTAGCGCCTTTGTCGTGTTCGGACTCGCCTTCAGCGAGAAGCGCAGCAATGCCGCCGAGAGACGCACCAATTATCATCGGCTTTGTGCCCGAGCGGCGCGTGAGTTCCGCCGCGACGACCTTAGCGTCGGCGGCGTAATCCGAGAACTCGTAGGCGCCGTTCGCGACCCAGTCGGAGTCTCCATGACCCCGTTGATCGAGCGCATAAGCTGTATGACCTTTGCGCGCGATCTGTTCCGCTGTTTTGTACCAAGCGTGGCGGGTCTGACCACCGCCATGCAGCAACAACACAGGAGAGCCGCTGTCGCCAAGCACGTCGGCGACAAGTTTGTTGCCGGCGGCGCCGATGAAGGTCGCAGTGGCGGGCTTGGGATGCCGTGTCATGGTCGTTCGTTGCGAAAACTCGCTATCGCCTCACTCGCGAGCGCTTGACGCCTTGCCCTGTCGCGCCGTTGTTACCCGGGCGTTTCCCGCGGCATTTTCGACCTTTGGGAAAGGCAGCTAAGTATTGGAGCGGGCGAAGGGATTCGAACCCTCGACCCCGACCTTGGCAAGGTCGTGCTCTACCCCTGAGCTACACCCGCATCCGAGAGATATTTAGCCGCTCCTATAGCCAAAACACCGACCCGATTGCAACCACCGCAAAATCCGGCCTTTTAACCACGCCGGGAGACCTGCGCGGGCGGTGCGGCCGAAACCCTCGCGGCAAGCAGCATGGTGCCCGCATATGTTATGCGCTTCATTTGAGCCTCATCCGTTGCGGATCATAATTACACCGGATAGCCCGCCAACGTTCATGCCCGTTACCCCCGACCAATTCTTTGCCGTCCTTGATGCCCTCGGCATTGCGTACAAAACCGTGAAGCACCCGCCGCTTTTCACCGTCGAGCAGTCACGCGTCCTGC
>Ga0207805_1000043_pt1 | contig 18341 bp, 15 predicted proteins | sample LuqExpMetageno49_FD_187807 | JGI IMG/M metagenome (GOLD analysis project Ga0207805, IMG submission 187807) | Tropical forest soil microbial communities from Luquillo Experimental Forest, Puerto Rico - Sample 49 (SPAdes) | ecosystem: Environmental > Terrestrial > Soil > Tropical forest ... | reverse complement strand
GCCGGTTGTGGGCACGATCACAGCCAATATCGCCGACCATCGCCACCATGCGCCGAGGATTGCCGGCCAATATCACGCGCGTTGTGGCAATGTGGCGAGAAGGCTGCATCCTTTTGCCGACGGCAACGTTGCCCCACTGCATGGATTGCAGGAGGCTCCGATGAAAAGCTTCGCTCTCGTCGTGACTCTGTCTGCGCTTGCATGCGTCCCAGCTACTGCCGCGCCTAAACATCCCCGGCACCATCACGTCTCGCAAACGGCGGCGCATTCGTATGCGGCCCAGCCGCAGATTGCATGTACAGTCGTGGGCTGTGCGCCTGTTCCGCGCGGCTGTCATCCGGAGATGGGCTACACGCCTGACGGAACGCCGACGGGCTTCGACGTGGCGGTGTGTGGGGGTGGCGCTTACACGCTCTACGGCAATCGACGCTAAAAGCTCAGGCGAAACCGGTCGAAGTCGCGACAGGACCCGGTCCGAACGTCAAATGCCTGATGATGGACGTCTCACCCGGCGGCGCATCTGCGCCATGCCGGTACTATAATATATGTAGTGTGTCCATCGAGCGACGCATACCCAAGGTTCACTCGCTTTCAGTGACCGTGTTCACGCATTTGTCAGACCGTTCTTCCGCTCCACGATCCGCACAAGGTCGGACATGATGCGGTTGAGTTCGAAATCCTTCGGCGTGTAGACCGCAGCGACGCCGGCTTTTTCCAATTCCGCAGCGTCCTCCGGTGGAATAATCCCGCCGACCACCACCGGCACGTCGAGTCCCGCTGCCTTCATGCGGCCGACAACATCTTCGACCAGCGGCAGATGGCTGCCAGACAGCACCGACAGGCCGATGACATGCGCCTGTTCGTCGCGCGCCTTGCCGACGATCTCCTCGGGCGTCAGGCGGATGCCCTCATAGACGACCTGCATGCCGGCGTCGCGCGCGCGCACCGCGATCTGCTCGGCGCCGTTGGAATGGCCGTCAAGTCCGGGCTTGCCGACGAGGAAGGTCATGCGCCGCCCAAGCTTGCGCGACACACGGTCGACCTCGGCCCGGATGTCGTCGAGGCCAGAGACGTCGTTGCGCATCGCGCGGCCAACGCCGGTCGGCGCGCGGTATTCGCCGAACGATTGGCGCAAGGTCCAGCCCCATTCGCCGGTCGTCACGCCCGCCTTCGCACATTGGATCGAAGCGGGCATGATGTTGGCGCCGCTCGTCGCCGATTTTTTCAATTCGGCGAGCGCAGCTTGCACGGCCTTGTCGTCGCGCTGCGCGCGCCAGGCTGTCAACCGTTCGATCTGCGAGCGTTCGGCGTCTTTCGAGACGGTGAGGATTGCGTCCGCGGCGGAAGCGAGCGGCGAAGCTTCGCTCTCGATGTATTTGTTGACGCCGACGACAATCTGCTCGCCGCGCTCGATGGCTTCGAGCCGTGCTGTGTTCGACTCCACCAGTTGTCGCTTTAGGTAGCCGGTGTCGACCGCATTGACCGCGCCGCCCATCTCCTCGATGCGCGCGAGCTCTTCCTTCGCCTGCGTCTTCAACTCATCGACCTTGCGCGCGACTTCGGTCGAACCGTCAAAAATGTCGCCGTAGTCCAACAGGTCGGTCTCATAGGCCAGGATCTGCTGCATGCGCAGCGACCATTGCTGGTCCCACGGGCGCGGCAGGCCGAGCGCCTCGTTCCAGGCCGGCAACTGCACCGCACGGGCGCGCGCGCCTTTCGACAACGTCACGGCCAGCATTTCGAGCAGGATGCGCGGAACGTTGTTTTCCGCCTGCTGTTCGGTGAGCCCCAACGAGTTGACCTGCACGCCGTAGCGGAAACGGCGCAGCTTCGCGTCGGAAATGCCGTAGCGGTCGCGCGTGATCTCGTCCCAGAGCTCGGTGAACGCGCGCATTTTGCAGAGCTCGGTGACAAACCGAAGGCCGGCATTGACGAAAAACGAGATGCGGCCGACGGCTTCCGCAAAGTCCTGCTCGCTCACCTGTCCGGACGCCTTCACGGCGTCGAGCACCGCCATGGCCGTCGCCAGCGCGAAGGCCAATTCCTGCACCGGCGTCGCGCCCGCCTCCTGCAAATGATACGAGCAGACGTTGATCGGATTCCATTTTGGAATCTCTTTGGTCGTGAACAGGATCACGTCCTTGATCAGCCGCATTGATGGCGCCGGCGGAAACACGTGCGTGCCGCGCGAGAGATATTCTTTGATGATGTCGTTCTGGATCGTGCCCTGCAGACTTGTGCGCGGCGCGCCCTGCTCATCAGCAACTGAGATATAGAGCGCCATCAGCCACGCCGCTGTAGCGTTGATGGTCATCGAGGTGTTCATCGAGGCCAAGGGAATGCCGTCGAACAGCGCGCGCATATCGCCGAGATGGCAGATCGGGACGCCGACCTTGCCGACTTCGCCTTTCGCTAGGACGTGGTCGGAGTCGTAGCCGGTCTGCGTCGGCAGATCGAAGGCGACCGAAAGTCCGGTCTGTCCTTTGGCTAGATTCTTGCGATACAGGGCATTTGACGCAGTGGCCGTGGAATGGCCGGCGTACGTGCGGAAAATCCAGGGCTTGTCGCGATTTCGCATCTCAGAGTCCGGGCTTAATTCACAACACCGTGGAACCATTTCTGTTGCAATGCAATATTATTGTGCGCCACACTCGCCCCTCCACGCAGGATGGATGACATGCCGGCCACCGCTTCTGTTCGTAGCCTCTCGCCGTTGAAGGAACTCTACGGCATCGGCGAAATTCCGCCGCTGGGGCATGTGCCCGAGAAAATGCACGCTTGGGCGATCCGCAAGGAGCGGCACGGTCCGCCTGACCAGTCATTCCAATTGGAGGTCGTGCCGACCTGGCCGATCGGCGAGGACGAGGTGCTGATCCTCGTGATGGCGGCCGGCGTCAACTACAATGGCATCTGGGCAGGGCTCGGCCTGCCGATCTCGCCGCTCGACGGGCACAAGCATCCTTTCCATATCGCGGGCTCGGACGCCTCCGGCATCGTCTGGGCGGTCGGCTCGAAAGTGCGGCGCTGGAAAGTGGGAGACGAGGTCATCGTCCACTGCAATCAGGACGACGGCGACGATGAAGAGTGCAATGGCGGCGATCCGCTGCTCTCGCCGTCGCAGCGCATCTGGGGCTACGAAACGCCGGATGGTTCGTTCGCGCAATTCTGCCGCGTGCAGTCGCGGCAATTGATGATCAAGCCGAACCATCTCACCTGGGAAGAGGCGGCCTGCTACACGCTCACGCTCGCGACCGCCTACCGCATGCTGTTCGGCCATCCGCCGCACACGTTGAAGCCGGGTGACAACGTACTGGTGTGGGGCGCCTCCGGCGGCCTCGGCGTGTTCGGCGTGCAGCTCGTCGCCGCCTCCGGCGCGAACGCGATCGCGGTGGTCTCGGACGATTCAAAGGCCGAGTACGTCTTCAATCTCGGCGCCAAGGGCGTGATCAACCGCAAGGACTTCAATTGCTGGGGCGCGATGCCGAAGGTCGGCACGCCGGAATATGACGCCTGGACCAAGGAAGCGCGCCGTTTCGGCAAGGCGATCTGGGACATCACCGGCAAGCGCGACGTCGACATGGTGTTCGAGCACCCGGGCGAGGCGACGTTCCCCGTCTCCTGCCTGGTGGTGAAGCGCGGCGGCATGGTCGTGTTTTGCGCCGGCACGACGGGCTACAATTTGACGTTCGACGCCCGCTACGTCTGGATGCGGCAGAAGCGCGTCCAGGGCTCGCATTTCGCACATCTCAAGCAGGCCTCGCTCGCCAACCGCTTCGTCATCGAGCAGCGCATCGACCCGTGCATGAGCGAGGTGTTCTCGTTCGCGGACATTCCGCAGGCGCATATGAAGATGTGGAAGAACCAGCATCCACCCGGCAACATGGCGGTGATGGTCAACGCGCCGCGCACGGGGCTGAAGAATTTCGACGACGTGCTGGAAGCGGCAGGTGGTTGAAGGCCGCGACTTAGGCTCGGCTGCAACCGCAATCATCCGCTGGCGCGAAGGTCGTCCAGCCGGTCTGCGGCTTCCTCGCACGCGGCCGCGAGCTCCAGATATTCCTTCTTAGCCGCCCCATCCGGGGCCTTTTCGGCGAGTTCGCGATATCTCGTAGCCTGCTCTCGGTAGTAATCGGAGTTGTGCTGCATCGACCACCCCGTCTTCCCGGACGAGGCCAGCCTAGCACGGACGCAGGCAGAATTGGCCGAAATTTACCTAATGCCGCTCGATGCCGGCGCGCTGAACGAGTTCGGTCCACTGGGCGACGTCCGCCTTAATCTGCGTGCGCAATGCGTCCGGCTGCATCGGTTTGGCTTCCATGCCCGCGGTTTGCGCGAACTGCTGCACCTTCGCCGAAGCGAGCGCATCGGCCACCGCATCGTGCAGCTTTTGCACGATCGTAGGCGGCGTGCCGGTCCGCACGGCGAGGCCATTCCAACTGGTCACGTCGTAATCCTTCACGCCACTTTCCGTCAGCGTCGGCACATCCGGCAGGTTGGCGGCCCGGGTTTTTCCGGTGGTGGCAAGGACGCGCATCTGGTGATTGGCGATCTGCGACTGGAAGCCGGCGAAATACTCGAACGCCGCCTGCACGTCGCCGCGCAGCACCGCGCTCGCAAGCTCCGGCGTGGTCTTGTAGGGGATGATTGTGACGTCGACGCCGGCCCGCAGACGGAATAGCTCGGCGGCCAGGTTTTGCGTGCTGCCGGCATTAATCGTGCCGATACTGAGGCTGCCCGGCTTCACCTTCGCCGCGGCGATGAACTCCGCAACCGATTTGAAGCTTGATTCGGCGCCGGTGGCCATGGCTAGGCCGTAGGATGCCGTGGTCGAGACCGGCTCGACATCCTTTTCGATGTCGTAGGGCAGGTGCTTGAACAGCGCCTTGGCGATCGTCAGGCCGCCGCCGATCATCACCATCGTGTAGCCATCGGCCGGTGCTTGCAGCGCGGCCTGCATGCCGACGATGCCGCCTGCGCCCGGACGATTCTCGATGTAAAATTGCTGATGGTATTTATTGCTGAGATTCTCGGCGACGAGTCGCATGGTTACGTCGGCGATTCCGCCCGGACCATAAGGAACCACAACGCGCACCGGCTTGGCCGGATAGTCGGCGTCAGCTGCAGTCGCAGATGTCGCCGCAAGCGCTGACAGGGTCGCTCCGATCAGGAAGGAGCGTCGGCAGCACACAGACAGAGCCATCCTCACGTTCAAATCCCCTTGCCGGCGAGTGTCGGATAGAGCCGCCGGGCCGTACCGGAAAAAATCGCAGCGCGATCCTCGCTCGAAAGACACGCGAGCGCTTCCTGCGCTTCATGCAGGAGCCGGCTCAATGGTCCCGCATGCGCCGGGAAATTGGAGCCCCAGGCGATCCGATTCGCTCCGAAAGCGTCGACGATCCGCGGAAAGAACGCATCTGGGCGCGAATTGCCCTCGGACGCTTCTTCCACCATTCGCGTCGTCAATTTCAAAAACAAGTTTGGATACGGCGCGAGCTCGAATAGCCATGACGCCGCTTTGTAGGGCCGCCCGTCCGACAGACTTACGCGGCCCATGTGGTCAAGCACGATCGGCACCTTCGGAAAGCGTTCGAGCAGGCCGCGAAGGTCGTTTGCGCCTTCCGGGCGCATCTGCACGCAGACCGCCATTTCCATCGATTGCGCCCGTTCCCAGACCGGAAACGTCTTGGGATCAGCGAGCCAGCCTGCCTGGCCCGGGCTGGTGCTGCCGGTGGTGAACAGGCGCAGCCCCGACAGATCGGCGGCCGTCCAGCGGTCGAATTGCGTGACCGCATCGTCCGCGAGCATGTCGAGCGAGAACACGCCGGCAAAACGGGCCGGATAGCGCTGCACGCACTCGACCAAATAGGACGGGTCATGCCCGTACGCGGTTGAAGCATGAACGAGCGCGACCTTGGCGACGCCCGCCTCGTCCATCGCGGCGAGGAGTTGCTCGGCGCTCACCGGCCGCGTGCGGGACCAATCCGATTGCTTGCCGCCGATCGGGGAGAGCGGGAACCGTACCGTATCCGGCGAAATCGCATGCGTATGGATATCGATGATGTCCATGGATGGCTCTCAATTCAGGGTCAAAAGACCGTCCCGGGGGGTATAGAAGAACCTAAGCACACTGGGAACATGGGATTTGCCCAGATGCGCTGTTCCGATTGGAATGGCGGGGACCTGCCTTGGTTCGGCCAAAGCTTTGCGTGTAGATTTTCGCTCCAGGGACCGGTTGAGGGGGGATTGCATTGTCATTCGCGCGCTTTTTTCGGGTTACACGATATCTCGCGGCTCCGCTTGCCGCAGCATCGGCTTTGATCCTTACTTCGGCCGCAGGCTCACAGGCCACAACGGCTGGCAGCACGTGTGCCGACACACCGGACATTGCCGTCCTTCCCGCGCCCGCGACGCCATGGAAGGGCGCGCCGCTGCGCGTTCTGTTCACCTCGGAACACCCTCTGGAAGGCGAACTGTCGCTGGTCGCGCCGGATGGAAGCGTTGCCGCCCGATCGCATGAGCGGCACGGCGGCCCACCTTATTTCTGGTTCGCCGAGGTGGCTTCGCCCGGTGCCGGCACGTGGCATGTGACACTCACGCGTACGCGTGCATCCGGTGATTGCCCCAGCATCACACGCGAGATCGCCGTCCACGACAGTGAGCCGGCAAAACCCGGACCTTCCGCCGGAAGCGTCTGGCCGGTGCGGCAGGCGTGGAACCGCGCCACGGAAAATTTGTATTCGGCGTGGGTCGAAAAGCTGTTCGACGCGCCGCTCGATCAGGAGCCGTCCTGGCGTGCGCTGCACGAGGTGATTCGCGACAAGTCGCGCAACATGCTGTTCAACTATCTCGGGCTCAGGGAAGACGACGCCCTCGTGATGCGACCCGATTGCGCCGACATGCCTTACTTCCTGCGCGCGTATTTCGCATTCAAGATGGGCCTGCCGTTTGGCTACGCCAATTGTTCGCGCGGCGGCAACAGCGTACCCAAGTGCTACAACTTCTCGACCATGCTGAATGCGTCGGCGGGACAGCAGGGGCTCGCGCAGAGCTTCGCGCAATATTTGAGAACCGTCGGCGACGGTGTGCAGTCCGGCAACGGCCGCACCTCCGCAAACGACGACAACACCGATTTCTATCCGGTCGCGCTGAAGCAGGACACGCTGCGCCCCGGCACGATCTATGCCGACCCGTATGGGCACGTGCTGATGCTCGTGCGCCGCGTGTCGCAGGAGGGCGGGTCCGCGGGCGTGTTTCTTGCCGCCGACGCGGAGCCGGACGGCACCGTCAGCCGTAAGCGCTTCTGGCGCGGCACGTTCCTGTTCACGCATAATCCGTCGATCGGCGGGCCCGGCTTCAAGCGCTTCCGGCCGATCGTGCGGGATACGAACGGCGGCTTCCGCCGGCTGACTAACGCCGAGATCGCGCGTAATCCGCAATACGGCGATTTCTCGCTCGAGCAGGCGAAGCTCGGGACCGACGCGTTCTACGACCGCATGGACGACGTGATGTCGCCTTCTGCGCTCGATCCGGTGCGTGCGATGCAAGAGGCGATTACTTCGCTCGAGGAGCAGGTGAGGACCCGCGTCACCGCCGTCGAACTCGGACGCAAATTCCAGAACAGCGGCAAGGGCAACGCGGCCATGCCGGATGGGGCGGCGATCTTCGCGACCAGCGGTGCATGGGAAGACTTCTCCACGCCCGCGCGCGACTTCCGTTTGCTGATCGCGATCGACGTGGTGCGTGGTTTCCCGGAGCGCGTCGCGCGACGCCCCGAGCGTTACGCTATGCCGCCCGGTAAGAGCGTTGCCGACGTAAAGGCCGAATTGGAAAACGTGCTCGCCTCGGAGCTTGCCACGCGCAAATTCGCCTATACACGCACCGACGGCTCGTCATGGACGCTCTCGTTGAAGGACGTGATCGACCGCGCCGGCCAGTTCGAGATGGCCTACAATCCGAACGACTGTGTCGAACTGCGCTGGGGCGCGGCGGAGAACAGTCAGGAGGCGGCCACATGCAGGCGGCACGCGGCGCAAGAGCAGCGCGGCAAGATGATAAAATACCGCACCTGGTTCCGCGAACGGCAGTGGCCGGTGGGCGCATAGAACGGCACATTCGCCCGCGCGCATAGACGGCGCGCGGGCCGGCCGATATCCTTCCCGACAAGACGGACGGACTGTCCGCGCAAGCGCAAATCGGGGAGGATCTGATGCTCAAGCGTATCGGGGTGTTTCTTGCTTTTCTCGCGGCGGCACTCGCGGCGCCCGCGTTCGCAAAAGACTTCCCATCGCGCAACATCACGATCATCGTGCCGCAGCCGCCCGGTGGCGGCACCGACATCATCTCGCGTGTCATCGGCCAGCAGCTCTCGCAGCAACTCGGCGTCCCGGTGGTGATCGAAAACAGGGCAGGGGCGGGCACGGTGGTGGGCACCGAAGCCGCGGCGAAAGCGGAGCCTGACGGCTACACACTGCTCGCCGGCCTCACCGCGAACATGGCCGTCAATCCGAGCCTGTTCAAACATCTCGGCTACGATCCAATCCGCGATTTCACGCCGGTCGGGATGATGGCCGAGTTTCCGTTCGTGCTGGTTGTGAGCAATGATTTTCCGGCGAAGTCTGTGAAAGAGCTCATTACGCTCGCGCAAGCAAAGCCCGGCGAGATCAACTTCGCTTCTGCGGGAAACGGCAGCGGCCAGCATCTTTCGGCCGAATTATTCAAATTGATGACGAACACGAACATGATGCACGTGCCCTATCGCGGCGCGGCGCCCGCCTACGGCGATGTGATATCCGGTCGCACGCCGGTGTTCTTCGACAATATTTCCAGCGCGCTCGGCAAGATCAAGGGCGGAATGGTGCGGGCGCTGGCGGTCACCGGCAATGAGCGCGCGCCATTGCTGCCGGACGTGCCGACCGTCGTGGAGGCCGGCGTTCCGGGTTATCAGAATTATGTCTGGTTCGGTCTGTGGGCGCCGAAGAAGACGCCGCCCGATGTCGTGCAGAAGCTGCACCAGGAGATCGTCAAGGCGGTGGCGACCCCGTCGGTCAAAGCGCAGATCGTGCGGGATGCGGGCGTGCCGATGGAGACGCCGCTTGCCGTGATCGAGCCGCTGGTCAAGGCCGACATCGCGAAGTGGGCGGATGTCGTAAAGCGGGCCCACATCGAAGTGCAGTAGGGCGCCGGCTACTCCTTGATCGCCTTGCCTTCCGGCATATCGGCGATGCCCTCGCGCAGCTTCCGGATTGTCGAGTTCAACTCGGCGCCGAAAACGAAGATCGACGCGCACAGATAAAGAAACACGAGCGCGATCATCGCGGAGGCGAGCCCCGCATACATGGTCGTGTAGGCGAAAGCGTATTCGGCGAGGTAGCGGCCGAAGGCCGAGCCCGCGATCAGCCACATGAGCAATGTTGCGAGGATGCCCGGCGCGGTTTCCTTTACGGTCCGCTTGCCTGCCGGAAGCCACCGGTGAGCGACGAACAGCGAGACGATCAGCACCGTCACCGTGACGGCATAGCGCGCGATCGTCACCAGCCCACTGAACGGCTGCATTTTCGGAGCAAAGATCAGGAGCGTGTTGCCTATCGTCGGCGCAAAGACGACGAGAAGTGAGAACACAAGCATCGCGAGCGCGCCGAGCAACACGTAGAGGATCGATTCAAGCCGCAGCAGCCACCACGGCCGCGCCTCCACCATATCGTAGGCACGGTTGAGTCCGATGCGCAGGCTCTCCACGCCGCTGGAAGCGAAATAGATCGCGAACAGGCTGCCGAAAGTGAGTACGTCGGTGCGCGTGTTGGTCAGCACGCCGGTGATGTCCTTGGCGATCGGCCCAGCGACTTGTGCGGGCCACGCTTCAAGCAAAATGCGCGCGGCTTCGTCGGCGAGCTCCTTCGAGCCGAAAAAGAAGCCCGCGAGCGCGGTGACGACGATCAGAAACGGAAACATCGCCATCAGAGTCGACAGGGCGATGTGGCTGGCAATCGCCCATCCGTCATCCGCAATGAAATGCCAGCCCGCCGCGTAGAGGATGCGTCCGATCAATTTGACACTGTGCAACGGCTCGCTCCCAAGCGCGGCTTGGCCGTGAGATCGGCCATTCCCGTCCGCTTTGCAAGGGCGGTCGCGCTGATCCGGTTACGCCGCTTGGACCGCCGCCAGGAATTGGCGGATGTCGGTTTCGAGGTTTTCCGCCTCGCCCGCCACCGCATCGGCGAGTTGCTTCACGTCGGCCGCCGTCGAGCGCGCACCGGTCGTGGCGCCCGCGACGCGCGCCATCGCTTCGGCTCCGCCGCGCGCTTCCCCTGAGGCGTGATGCACGCCTTCGGCCATGGCCGCTACGGCTGAGTTCTGCTGATCGACTGTCGCCGCAACGGAGGTCGCCATGCCGGCCATTTCGCCGATGATCGCGCTCACCTGCTCGATCGCCTGCGCGGCACCGCCCGCAGCGAACTGAATTGCGCCGATCTGCTGTGCGATATCTTCCGTCGCGCGGGCCGTCTGGTTCGCCAGCGATTTGACTTCCGCGGCGACGACGGCAAAGCCCTTGCCGGATTCGCCGGCACGCGCAGCCTCGATGGTCGCGTTCAGCGCCAAAAGGTTCGTCTGGCCGGCGATCGCCTGGATAAGGCCGATCACTTCGCCGATACGGTTCGCCGCTCCCCCGAGCTGCTGCATCGTGTCGACAGTGCGCTTCGCCTCGCGCACCGCGCGCGCCGCCACCTCGGTCGACTTGGCCGCTTGCCCGGCGATTTCGCCGATCGAGGCCGCGAGTTCTTCGACCGATCCAGCCGCCATGCCGACATGGTCGGACGCAGCGGAGACACGCCGCCGCGCCGTATCGGCCTCCGCCGACACCGTATCGGCCGCCTGGTCGAGATCATTCGAGCTCAGCTCGAGCTTCATCGAAGCCGAGCGCAATTTGCCCAACGCGCTTTCGACCGTGTGGCGGAATTCGTCGATCGTCGACGAGAGGCTCACAACGCGCCGCTCGCGTTCTTCGCTGGTCTCAGCCTGTCGGCGGGCGAGCTTCTCGCGCTCGATCATGGTGTCGCGAAACACGATGACGCTGCGGGCCATCGCGCCAATCTCATCCTTCGCTTCGGTCGCCGGAATGCGCGAGCTGGTGTCGCCGTCCGCAAGCCGCTGCATTTCGGAGGCAAGGCCGTCGAGCGGCCGTGTGATGGTGCGGCCGATCAGCCAGCTGAATCCGACCACCAACGCGAGGACGAGAATGCCGAGCCCAATAATGCCCGTCCGGATGCGCGCCTGTGAGACTTCGAGCGCGGTGGTGGCCGCATCGCTGGTATTGCGCGCGACCGTGATGATCTCGTCCGTCCGCGGCAACACATCCTGCGTCTCGTTGTCGATCATTTTGCGCAGCGGGTCGAGCTTCTCGAACGTGTCGATCCATTGGCTGAACACTTTCGCATAGCCGTCGACCTGAGCGAGGATTGCCTCGCGTTTGGACCGCTCCATATCGACTTGCGCGAAAGCGGCGCCAAAGTCCCGCTGCGCGACGAAGAAGAGCTGATGCGCGAGTTCGGATTGGGTCATCCGGAATTCGACTTCCTGGTGCCTCATCTTCAAAAGTTCGATGCTCAGCTGCTGCGAGACTATCGGTGCAAGCCAATTCAGATTTTCATTGATGATCCGCTCGACCTGAATTCCGCTGTCGCGCAATCGCGCATTCAGACCTGACCTTTCGTCGAAGCCGAGTCTTCTCTGCTCGACGACCAACGCATCGAAATTGCCCCGCAACTCCAGCATTTGCTGCTGAAGGGTGGTGACCGCCTGGGCAAAACGGGAATGCGCTGCGATCGTGTCGAGGTTTTGGGAGGCCAGCACGAACATCCCATTGAAAACCCGGATCAGCTCTTCGCTCGGTGCAGCGTTGAAATCGCGGGACACGATGCGGATGCCGTTAGCGGCGCGCCTGAACTCGCGGGTTGCGTCGGAGACCGCGACCGACTGCTGCACGGTCTGCATGGCGGCCGCGACATTGCGCTCGCCGGCGAGATAGGCGACCCCGCTCGCCGCAAAGCCCGCCACTGGAATGAGCGCGAGCACCACCACGCGCCTGCGCACCGACACCGAGGTCAACAGCTGGGTGGGGTGGATAGACGGAAATAGCCCTTTGAGCATGCAGGTCGGCCCCACTGTTGCGGGTACAATTTGCCCAGCCCGCAGAGGGTTAACAGACCCCAATTAGGTTAATAAATCAGGTAATTACGGCATTCCGCCGGGAGGCTTATCCGATGCCAAGGCGAAAACCGGCGGATTGGCATTTGTGCAGTGCACGCGTAATGTCGAAATCCGGTCCGACTGTCCCAACAGAGGTCCTATATGCCCGCGACTGCTGCCCGCTCTGCTTCCAATGACATTGTCGCATGCGCGCGCGACGCCGTCGCCGCAATGGACGCTCTCCTCGGAGATGCAATCGCAAAGGTGCGCGGCCGGGTGACGGTCGAAGGGCATGTCGTCGGGCGGCTGTTAGACCGCGAGCAGCGCGCGGCGCATGGGCTCGCCTGGCTCGCGACCTACGTCGAAGCGGTCCGCCAGCTTGGGGCCTACGCCGAGCGGATGGCCGGGATGGGAATGCTCGGCGAGATCGAAAAGCACATCGTGCACATCGGGCTCGGCGAATACCTCGCGCAGATCCTCGGCGGCATCCCGATGAGCCAGAACGAGATCGTGCGTCTGTTCGATCTCGGGCTGATGCCATCGCAGGTCTCGCAGCGGATGACGCCCGCGGTCGAGGCTTTGATTGCGGACGGCAACACGGCCGAACGCCGCGCTCGTCTGATCGCGCTGATGCGCGAGACGCATCATTCGACGGTCGGCTCATGCGGGCTCGACGAGACTTTGGAATCGATCCGCGAGGAGATGCGCAAGTTCGCCGACACCGAAGTCGTCGGCCATGCGCATAAGTGGCATCTGACCAACAGCTACATCCCGCTCGAGATCATCGCGCAAATGTCCGAGCTCGGCGTGTTCGGGCTCACTATCCCGGAGGAGTTCGGCGGGATGGGGCTCGGCAAGGAGTCGATGTGCGTCGTCTCCGAGGAGCTTTCGCGCGGTTACATCGGTGTCGGCTCGCTCGGCACGCGCTCCGAGATCGCGGCCGAATTGATCCTCGGCAGCGGCACGGAAGAGCAGAAGCGCAAATGGCTGCCCGCCATCGCCGCCGGCGAAGTGCTGCCCACCGCCGTGTTCACCGAGCCGAACACCGGCTCGGATCTCGCCTCGATCAAGACGCGCGGCGTGCGCGACGGAAAATATTATAAAATCCACGGCAACAAGACCTGGATCACGCATCCGGTGCGCGCCGACCTGATGACGCTGCTCGTGCGCACCAATCCGAAGGAGACGGGCCACCGCGGGCTGTCGATGCTGCTTGCCGAAAAGCCGCGCGGCAGCGAAGAGAATCCCTGGCCGATCGAGGGGCTTACCGGCACCGAGATTGAGGTGCTCGGCTATCGCGGCATGAAGGAATTCGAGCTCGCCTTCGACGGCTTCCTAGTCAGCACCGACAATCTGCTCGGCGGCGTCGAAGGCATGGGCTTCAAGCAACTGATGCAGACCTTCGAGTCGGCCCGCATCCAGACCGCGGCGCGCGCGATCGGTGTCGCGCAGGCGGCGATGGAGCAGGCGCTGGAGTATGCGCAGAACCGCGTGCAGTTCGGCACGGCGATCGTGTCGTTCCCTCGGGTGTCGGACAAGATCGCGATGATGGCGGTCGAGATCATGATCGCGCGACAGCTCACCTATCATGCCGCGCGCGAGAAGGATTCCGGCCGCCGCTGCGATCTCGAGGCCGGCATGGCGAAGCTTCTGGCGGCGCGTGTCGCATGGACTGCGGCCGACAATGCGGTGCAGATCCACGGCGGCAATGGCTTTGCGCTCGAATTCCCAGTGTCGCGCATCCTCTGCGACGCGCGCATCCTGAACATCTTCGAGGGCGCCGCCGAAATTCAAGCGCAGGTCATCGCGCGCCGTCTGCTGGACGGAACGAATTAGCGAAGCGAATCCGCGTTCTGCTCATTCCCGCGCAATCGGGAAATCCAGCTGGACGCTTGGCACATCAGCGCTGGGTCCCCGCTTTCGCAGGGACGAGCGGGAGAATTGCGAACGAACCCATCCGCCTCCCAGCGCGTTTGATCCACGGCAACGCGAGTTCCGCGGTTTTCTGTTTTGCTTGGGTTGCGTTTTGAGGAGGTTTTCATGTCCGGCTTGGCCATCCGAAACGGCGAATGGGTTGTGGTCTGCGACGGCGCCAAGGCGCTGGTGCTCGAGAATGTCGGCGACAACAAGTTTCTTAATCTGAAGACGTTGGAAGTCTTCGAGCAGGCAAATCCTGCGACGCACGAGCAGGGCACCGACAAGCCTGGTCGCGTGTCGGCCTCAGCGCAAAACCCGAGCCGCGCGTCGGTCGGTCAGACCGATTGGCACGATCGCGCGGAAGAGACCTTCTTGGCCAAACTCGCGCAGCATCTCGATGCCGCCTTGGGGGCCGGCAAGGCGAAGTCGATGATCGTGGTCGCGCCGCCGCGCGCGCTCGGCATGCTGCGCCCGGCCTATACGCATGCGCTCAAGAGCGCGGTTCGCGTCGAGCTCGACAAGGATTTCGTGAAGCTGCCCGTCCACGAGATCGAAAAGCACCTGACCGAAAAGGTCTGATGCGGGTCACGGCGCTCCCTCGCCGCGGTGAAGAACCGCTGGCCCGCCACAATCGCGGTGATATGGTCGGCCGCGATTTCGGCGGGACCTGAATGATTCCATTGCAGTTCGGATGGCGGCGCCTGAGCGCATTTCTGCTAGTGATGGCGGTCGCCTGGCTGCCGGGCTCGCTGTCGGCGCAAACGACACAAGCTCCGCCGGCGAGCTCGACGCCGGCAGTCCCGCTCACGCCGGCGGTGAGAGCCGATCCGATGGCCGTGCCCGGATTCTGGGATCCGCGGCGGCGGCCTGAGCGCCCCGACCTCTCGCGCATCAGCGTCATCCGCTTCCTCACCGAGACCGACTATCCGCCGTTCGACTACGCGGGACCGGACGGCAATCCGGCCGGCTTCAACGTCGACCTGGCGCGCATGGTCTGTGAGGAGATGAAGGTCGCCTGCACCGTGCAGATGCGGCGCTTCGATACGTTGATCGACGCCTTGAACAGGAACGAAGGCGACGCGGTGATCGCGTCGATGGCCGCGAACCCGCAGACGCGTGCACGCGTGGACTTCAGCGATCCGTATTACCGCACGCCGGCGCGCTTCGTGTCGCGCAAGGACAGGACAGTCGAAGACCTCCGGCCGGACTCGCTGACCGGCAAGACCGTTGCGGTGGTCGCGGGTACCGCACACGAAGCCTATTTGAAGGAGTTGTTCACCGAGGTGACGCTGAAGCCTTATGCGACGGCGGACGCCGCGCGCTTCGCGCTCAAGAACGGCGATGTCGACCTCATGTTCGGCGACGGCATTGCGCTGGCGTACTGGCTCAACGGCACGGATTCAAACAATTGCTGCGCGTTCCGCGGCGGGCCATATCTCGAGAGCCGCTTCTTCGGCGAAGGCGTCGGGATTGCAGTGCGCCGCGGCAACGATCTGCTGCGTCAGGCGTTCAATTGGGCGCTGTTTAGGCTGTGGGAGAAGGGCCGCTTCACCGATCTGTGGCTGCGCTATTTTCCGGTGAGCCCGTTTTAATTTTGAGCCGCGCCAGCGCACCCTCTGCCGCCGCGATGCCGGTCGCGAATGAGGCCTGCAGGAGATAGCCGCCGGTCGGCGCTTCCCAGTCCAGCATCTCGCCCGCGGCGAATACACCTGGACAGGTCCTGAGCATGAAGCGGTCGTCGAGCGCTTCGAATGAAATGCCGCCCGCCGTCGAGATTGCTTTTGCAATTGGCTGCGTTGCGACGAGCCGGATTGGCACCGCTTTGATCAGCACTGCTAGGTCGTTGCCGCCGATGGTGGCTAACAACGGGCCGGCCGCTTCGCACAGCAGGCCGACGGCGACAGGCGAGAGCTTCGCCGCCTTGCGCAGGACGTTCGCGAGCGACTGCTTTCCGCGTGGCGCGGCCAAGCGCTGCGCAAGTGCTTCCGCCGTTACGTCCGGGCGCAGATCGATAGTGATCGTCGCCGCGCCGTCGGCGTCGACGGCATCGCGGATCGGCGCAGACAGCGCATAGATCGCGCCGCCTTCCAATCCGTCCCGCGTTACCATCGCTTCGCCGCGCACCTGCCGGCCTGCAAAGCCGATGGCGATGCGTTTGAGCGGCGCGCCTTCGAAGCGGCGGAAGGCGTCGGACCACTGCGCGACGAAACCGCAGTTTGCAGGGCGCAAGCGCGTGACGGGCACGCCGCGCTGCTGCAGCAGCGGCACCCAGCCGGCATCCGATCCAAGCCGCGGCCAACTCGCGCCGCCGAGCGCAAGGATGGTCACGTCGGTCGCTGCCGCAACCTCCTCTTCGCCATGCACGAAGCGAAAACGCCCGTTCTCGTCCCAGCCGATCCAAAGGTGCCGGAATGCGAAACGCACCCCCAAGTCGCTCAGCCGTCTCAGCCAGGCGCGCAGCAGCGGCGAGGCTTTGAAAGCCTTCGGAAACACCCGCCCGCTCGAGCCGACGAAGGTCGGCTGTCCCAGGCCTTCGCACCACGCGCGCAGCGCCTCCGGCGGGAACGCTTCGATCGCGCGGCGCAGAATCGGAGGCGCATCGCCGTAGCGCGTGAGGAACCGCGGCAGCTCCTCGCTGTGCGTCAGGTTCAATCCGCCGCGGCCGGCGAGCAGAAGCTTGCGCCCGGGGGCTGGCATGCGGTCGTACAAGGTGACTCGTAGGCCCGCGCTCGCGAGTTTCTCAGCCGCGATCAGGCCGGCCGGTCCGGCGCCGATCACGGTGGCGGATGCGCTTGTCTCGAGCATGCCTGCGCATGTAGCGGGCGTGCCGGCGGCACGAAAGCCCTCATTTGACGGGCTCAAGGGGCTTGCCTATGTGTCCGGCCCTGGAGAACGCGATGTCCGTGACCGAAACTGCCGCGAGCCTGCGCGAGCTTGCCGAACAATCGAACGCCTGGCCCTTCGAGGAGGCGCGCAAGATCGTTGCGAGGCTCAAACGCAAGCCGAAGGACGAGGTGATCTTCGAGACAGGCTACGGTCCGTCCGGCCTGCCGCACATCGGCACCTTCGGCGAAGTCGCGCGCACGACGATGGTGCGCCACGCTTTCCGTGTGCTCACCGACGACAAGATCAGGACGCGGCTCATCGCCTTCTCCGATGACATGGACGGCCTGCGCAAGGTGCCGGACAACGTGCCGAACAAGGAAATGCTTGCCCAGGATCTCGGCAAACCGCTCACGCAGGTCCGCGACCCGTTCGATACGCATCCGAGCTTCGGCGAGCACAACAATGCGCGGCTGCGCGCGTTCCTCGATCATTTCGGCTTCGAATACGAGTTTCTGTCGTCGACCGACTGTTACAAGTCCGGCCGCTTCGACGAGGCGCTATCGAAGGTGCTCGCGAATTTCGAGCGCGTGATGGCGATCATGTTGCCGTCTCTGCGCGAGGAGCGGGCACAGACTTATTCGCCGTTCCTGCCAATCGATCCGGACACGGGCATCGTGCTGCAGGTGCCTATCGTCGCGCATGACGCGAAGGCCGGTACGATTACGTACGAGTATCCCGATACGAAAGAACGACGCACCGTTCCGGTCATCGGCGGCCGATGCAAATTGCAATGGAAGCCAGACTGGGCGATGCGCTGGGTCGCGCTCGGCATCGATTACGAGATGGCCGGCAAGGACCTTATTGATTCGGTCAAGCTTTCGGGCGAGATCTGCAAGGCGCTGGGCGGCACGCCGCCGGAAGGCTTCAACTACGAGCTGTTCCTCGACGAGAAGGGACAGAAGATCTCAAAGTCGAAGGGCAACGGCCTGACCATCGACGAATGGCTGCGCTATGCCTCGCCGGAAAGCCTGTCGCTGTTCATGTATCGCGAGCCGAAGGCGGCGAAGCGGCTTTATTTCGACGTGATCCCGCGCCACGTCGACGAATATTATCAATTCATCGACGGCTATGCGCGGCAGGACGCGAAGCAACGCCTGAGCAATCCAGTCTGGCACATCCACTCCGGCCATCCTCCGAGGGCGGACATGCCGATCTCGTTCCAGATGCTGCTGACCCTCGTGTCGTCGTCGAACGCGGAAAACGCCGAGGCCTTGTGGGGCTTCATCGGCCGCTATCGGCCGGGAGTGACGGCGCAGACGCATCCGAAGCTGAACGAACTCGTCGAATACGCGATCCATTACTTCCGCGACTTCGTGTTGCCGGACAAGAAATTCCGCGAGCCGGCCGATGCCGAG
>Ga0207805_1000036_pt1 | contig 18891 bp, 17 predicted proteins | sample LuqExpMetageno49_FD_187807 | JGI IMG/M metagenome (GOLD analysis project Ga0207805, IMG submission 187807) | Tropical forest soil microbial communities from Luquillo Experimental Forest, Puerto Rico - Sample 49 (SPAdes) | ecosystem: Environmental > Terrestrial > Soil > Tropical forest ... | reverse complement strand
CACGCGGCATGGCTGGATCAGGCTTGCGCCCATTGTCCAATATTCCCCACTGCTGCCTCCCGTAGGAGTCTGGGCCGTGTCTCAGTCCCAGTGAGGCTGGTCATCCTCTCAGACCAGCTACCGATCGTCGCCTTGGTGAGCCGTTACCTCACCAACTAGCTAATCGGGCGCGGGCCGTTCCTTCGGCAATAAATCTTTCCCCGTAAGGGCGTATCCGGTATTAGCCCAGGTTTCCCTGGGTTATTCCGAACCAAAGGGCGCGTTCCCACGTGTTACTCTCCCGTCTGCCGCTCGTGTATTGCTACACGCGCTCGACTTGCATGTGTTAGGCCTGCCGCCAGCGTTCGCTCTGAGCCAGGATCAAACTCTCAAGTTGGATGAGATCGATGCCGGCCGGTCACGTTTGCGCATGACAACGTGTAGACGTTGTCATTTTGACGGGTCCACCCACTGACCTCATGGGTCAGCGGTGTACCTTTAACGTGTACCGCCGAAGTCTCTTCCATGACCGCCTTCCGCAAAGAATCCCTTCTCCGCGGGAGAGCGGTCCGCAAGGACCCCGCCGTCCACGTTTCTCTTTCTTCCGATTCACTTTTCAAACAGCCGGGGGACCGTGGCGATCCCCGCCCCCCGGTAAGCCGGAGAGCCGTCGAAGCCCGTGCATCCGAAAACCATCGGCTGCCGTTTCACTGTGCCAGTGAGAAGCTTCAGAGGCGCGCAATCACGCCGTAAGCGGACGGCGCGCCGGAGCGGCGTATATAGGCTTCGCTTAGTCGGATTGTCAACCGAAAATGCCGGAAATTATTGGTCAATAGATGCGACATTTCGGCCCGCGGTTCCGGAGGCTCCTGGAAACGAAATTTTAAGGCCTGCGCGCCGCACTGAGGCCATATTCCTGCGGCGTCCTTATGTCGTTTTCGAGGGATGGAATCGCAAGCGGGGCATCCAGCTACCGTGCTTTGACCAAAATACCGGGCTTGCGGGCCGTTCATTGACGGACCAAGGGCCAATCGGCAGGGTGACAGCGGTGATTTGAACGGCCTGCCGAGGGGAAATTTTGGTTGCGGCAAGCCACCTTCGATCAAAGGCTCAGGGGGACGGTGAGCTTGGACCAAACACGGTCGCGCGGCGCGTATCGATCGAGGCGAGCCGAGATCATAGAGCTCGGCAATGAGCCCCCGCTGTCAGTGGACGGCGGCAATAGCGGCTTCGTCGATCGCCGCCGCGTTTCGGTGCAATGGTTTGCCGGCACGATCCTGACCGCGTTGTGCGGCGCTGCTCTCATGAGTGGCGCTGTTTTCACATCCCTCGACGGCGAAACTAATTTTGCTGCGCTGCCCGAACGCGTTGAAGTCGCGCTGCGCGGCGCGCTCGGCGTCGGCGCGGACCGTCTTGGCGTATCGCGCAAGAGCGACCGCTTGCCTACCGCGGAAGAGCCGTCTTTCGCGCGACAGGTGATCCGCATTTCGACGATGACACGGGTGGGTAATCGGGAAGTCGTCCGCGTTCGGCCTTTTGTGCGCGTTGCCGGCAATTTATCGCAGAGCGTCTCCGACCTTTCCGCCAATATCCCAGCATTCAATCCGCAACGTTTGCTCACCGAATCCGCTCCGGGCGGCGAGGCCACCGCCGACACCGACGCGCCCCAGGCGGAGCCCGATGCCGAAGTCGCCTTTGTCATGCGCGACCTCACGCCGGTGCTGCCGAAGCTCAAGATCGCGGTGCTGATCCCGACCGACGAGGTGCTGGCGCGAGTGCGCGAGGCCGCCGAGTGGAGCGAGAAGGCCGCCAAGCATCTCCCTATAGCGAGCGACGTTACCAGCATCAAACTCGCATACGCAGGCGAGCCGACGGCCGACCCCTACGCCGGCTTCGGGGCGCGCATTGTTCCGGAAAACATCACGCTGCTGCCGAAGACGACGAACGAGACCACAGGTGGCAATGCCTTCACTGACAAGGTGATCCCAGTCAAGAAAGGCGACGGTGTCGCGAGCATCTTGCGTGACCTCGGCGCTACGCCCGACGACATAACGGCGATCACCAATGTGCTCGGACCGCGCGGCCGCGACGGCGGCATCAAGGAAGGCCAGAAGCTGCGCGTGCTGCTGGCGCCGGTGCCCGGCACGCAACGGCTGCAGCCGATCCGCGTCATTGTGGCCAGTGATACAACAATCGACGCGGTCGTGGCGCTGTCCGATCTGGGCAAATATGTTGCTGTCGACGTGCACAACGTCGGCACCGACGTGGCGGATAACAGTGAAGATACCGATGACGAGGACAGGCCTGGTGTCACGCTCTATCAGAGCGTCTATGAGACGGCGTTGCACAACCAGATCCCGCGCCCGATCATCGAAGACCTGGTGCGCATCTACTCCTACGACGTCGACTTCCAACGCAAGGCTCAGCCGGGCGATTCCTTCGAGGTGCTCTACGCCGGCGAGGAAGAGACGCCGCTCGCTGACAGCCGCAACGACGTGCTGTTTGCTTCGCTGACCGTCGGCGGCGAAATGAAGAAGTTCTATCGCTTCCAGTCGCCCGACGACGGCATCGTCGATTACTACGATGAGACCGGAAAGAGCGCGAAGAAGTTCCTGGTGCGCAAGCCGGTCATGGCCGGCATCATGCGCTCCGGCTTCGGCATCCGCCGGCATCCGATCCTCGGCTACACTAAGATGCACACCGGTGTTGACTGGGCGGCCCCTGTGGGTACGCCGATCTATGCCTCGGGTAACGGCACGGTCGAGAAGGAAGGCTGGGAGTCCGGCTACGGCCGCTACATCCGCATCCGCCACAACAACGGCTACGAGACCGCCTACGGCCACATGAGCGCGTTCGCTCGCGGAATCGGGGAAGGTAAGCGCGTGCGGCAAGGCCAGGTCATCGGTTTCATCGGCTCGACCGGCCTGTCGACAGGCTCGCACCTGCACTACGAAATTCTGGTCAATGGCCGCTTCGTCGATCCGATGCGCATCAAGCTGCCGCGCGGACGCGTACTGGATGGACCGGTTCTCGCTGCCTTTGACCGGGAACGTGAGCGCCTCGACGGCATTGTGACGCGCAAGCCTTCGCGCGTCGCCTCGACCGATCAGGCCGTCCGCTAGTTAAGCCGCCTGCGCGAGCTTGCCGAAGGTTAGGCCTTGTTTGCCCACCGAGACGTTCACCTTCTCGCCGTCTTTGATCGAACCGGCGAGTATCATCTCGGCGAGCGGATCCTGCACCGACTTCTGGATCACGCGCTTCAAAGGTCGCGCCCCATAAGCCGGATCCCAACCCTTCTCGGCCAGCCATTCTCGCGCGCTGTTGTCGAGCACGATAGTGATCTTGCGATCGTCCAAAAGCTTCTGCAACCGCACTATCTGGATGTCGACGATGCGAGTCATCTCGGTCTTCTTAAGGCGATGGAATAGGATGATCTCATCCACGCGGTTAAGGAATTCGGGCCGGAACGCCGCCCGCACCACACCCATCACCTGATCGCGCACCGCGTCGGTGTCCTGGCCTTCCGGCTGACTGACGAGGAATTCGGCGCCGAGGTTCGACGTCATCGCGATCAAAGTATTGCGGAAGTCGACAGTATGCCCCTGCCCGTCGGTAAGGCGCCCGTCGTCGAGCACCTGTAACAGTACGTTGAACACGTCGGGATGCGCCTTCTCGATCTCGTCGAACAGCACGACCTGGTAAGGCCGCCGCCGCACCGCCTCTGTGAGCGCGCCGCCTTCCTCATAGCCGACATAGCCTGGCGGCGCGCCAATCAGGCGCGCTACGGCGTGCTTCTCCATATATTCCGACATGTCGATGCGAATTAGCGCATTCTCGTCATCGAACAGATATTCAGCGAGCGCTTTTGTGAGCTCTGTCTTACCGACGCCGGTGGGCCCCAAAAACATGAAAGAGCCGATCGGCCGGTTCGGATCCTGCAGGCCGGCGCGCGCGCGACGCACCGCGGTCGAGACCGCCTGCACCGCTTCCTGTTGACCGATGACGCGCTTAGCGAGCTCGTTTTCCATGCGCAGCAATTTTTCCTTCTCACCTTCGAGCATCTTATCGACCGGCACGCCAGTCCAGCGTGATACCACCTGCGCCACATGGTCGGCGGTCACCGTCTCTTCGACCATGACGCTGTGTTTGCCGTCGGTCGCCTCGATTGCCTTAAGTTTCTTCTCCAGCTCCGGGATGCGGCCATAGGCCAATTCGCCCGCGCGCTGGTACTCACCGCGACGCTGCGCGTTCGCGAGCTCGGCGCGCAATTGATCTAGTTCGGTCTTGAGCTTCTGCGCGTCCGACAGCTTTTCCTTTTCCGCCTTCCACCGGCTGGTAATATCCGCAGATTTCTTCTCCAGTTTCTTCAGCTCGCCTTCGAGCCGTTTTAGACGATCCTTAGAGCCGGGGTCGCTCTCTTTTTTGAGCGCCTCTTGCTCGATCTTCAGCCGCACAATCTCACGGTCGAGTGAATCGAGCTCCTCCGGTTTGGAGTCGACCTGCATCTTGAGCCGCGCCGCTGCCTCGTCGATCAGGTCGATCGCCTTGTCGGGTAGGAAGCGGTCTGTGATGTAGCGATGCGACAGGGTCGCCGCGGCAACGATCGCCGAATCGGCAATACGCACGCCATGGTGTTGTTCATATTTGTCCTTGAGACCGCGCAGAATTGAAATGGTATCCTCAACCGTCGGCTCCGACACGAAAACCGGCTGAAAGCGCCGTGCCAGCGCGGCGTCTTTCTCCACGTGTTTTTTGTATTCGTCGAGCGTGGTGGCGCCGATGCAGTGCAGCTCGCCGCGCGCGAGCGCCGGCTTGAGCAGATTGGAGGCGTCCATGGCGCCATCCGCCTTGCCGGCGCCGACGAGGGTGTGCATCTCGTCGATGAACAGGATGTAGGCGCCCGCCGACGCCGTCACCTCCTGCAGCACTGCTTTCAGCCGCTCTTCGAATTCGCCACGGTATTTAGCGCCGGCAATCATTGCACCGAGATCGAGCGCAATAAGCTTCTTGTCGGCGAGACTTTCGGGCACATCGCCGTTCACGATGCGCAGCGCCAGACCTTCGACAATCGCGGTCTTGCCGACGCCGGGCTCGCCGATCAGCACCGGATTATTCTTGGTCCGTCGCGACAGCACTTGAATTGTTCTGCGGATCTCCTCGTCGCGTCCGATCACCGGATCGAGCTTGCCCTCGCGCGCGACTTGCGTCAGATCGCGGGCATATTTCTTCAGCGCGTCATAGACGTTCTCGGCGGATGCAGAATCGGCGGTGCGGCCCTTGCGCAAGGCATTGATCGCAGAGTTGAGATTTTGCGCGGTGACCCCCGCCTTGGAGAGAATCTTGCCCGCGTCGCTGTCCCTATCGAGGGCGAGCGCCAGCAGCAGGCGCTCGACGGTGACGTAACTGTCGCCGGCCTTCTCGCCGGCTTTCTCGGCCGCGTCAAAAACGCGCGCCAGCGACTGCGCGAGATAGATCTGGCCGGCGCCGACGCCGGTCACCTTCGGAAATTTGGCAAGAGCGGCTTCGGTCGCCTGCAACGCGGCGCGCGAATTGCCGCCGGCGCGGTCGATCAGCCCGGCAGCAAGCCCTTCCGGATCGTCGAGCAGCACCTTGAGCAGGTGCTCGGGGGTGAATTGCTGATGGCCCTCACGCTGGGCCAGGGATTGAGCGGATTGCACAAAACCGCGGGCGCGGTCGGTGTATTTCTCGAAGTTCATTTGTCGCTCCGTCGGCCCATTATGGCACCGTCCGCAGACCCCTCGAGGGCGGCCCGCCGGGAAATTATGTGGGGGTTCAAATTGCGGTTTGAAGGGCCTGACTGCATGATATAGGTGCGATTTTCAAGGAAAGCGCTGAAAATCGATGCCAAAGCCGCGGGGCTGCATTGTGTCTCTTGCTTTTTGAAACGGCCGACACGGTTCTTCTTTTTTGCGATGATATTGTGTCGCTCGAGACCGTGCAGCGCACAGAATGCTGAATGCGGGAATGCTCATGCCAAGGGGTTGATACTCAGCCGATGGTGAGCATCATGCGAGACTTCAAACGCGTGAACTGGTCTCGCCCGTCATTTTTTGTATGCGCCGGCGTTGGATCGGCGACGCCCCCTCGCGCGTGTAACCTTAATCCTTAAAGCTCTGCTGACCTTTCCAAGCAGCCATCGCGCGATCAGTTGGGCAGAACGTAAGCCACGATCCGCCCGCGCGGATAAACAGACTCGGCGACCGTGTGGTTGTGGTTGCCTGACACAATGATCGGATTGCCGTTGGCGTCGATGCCACTGACGACGCCTACATGGCCGTGCATCACGGCGATGGCGCCGACCTGCGGACTGACTATGCGCCGGCCGTAACGAGAATAGCCCCAGGCCAGGTTGCCGCCTCCGGGGTGGCCGGTGCGCCTCAGCACCATGTCCATGAAGGCACCGCACCATTGACTCCCACGGCCGGTGGGATTGGTGCCGATGTACCTGCGCGCCTCGTTAACCATCGGGTCGCTAGTGGCGCCGCCATAGGCCGAGTTCGAATGCGACTGCGCGGCAGCGAAATTCGCGCTCGCCTGGGCCAGCCGCGGATCCTTGGCGAACCGGGAGCGCCGGCCAGATCCCGCGGTTGCCAGGTCGGCGAGGCCCATGGCCCTTGGCTCGCTGTAGCGAATGTGGCGATCGGCGCGGGTTCGCCACGCTGGCGACACTGACATCGCTGCTTTGGCGCGAGAATAATGGTGGTGGGGTTTGGCTGTGGCCGTGGTAGCCAGGGCGGCCGCCGTCAGTGAGCACAACAAAATCGACGCCCCTTTTTTCGGAAGTCTCATCAGTTGAGTCCCCTTTGTAATCAAAGCAGTTCCGCCGGGACTGGTAAAACAGTCACGGTTGCTTAGGCTAAAAGCTGCCTCGATGTGGCAAAATCTTGATTGTGAGAAGGTATTTAGGTGAAACGCATACCTGGTATTACTGCCGAAGACGTAGGGTAGAGATGTTATTCGTAATATTATAACATTTATACTTTATCTTATGCCAAGATACTGTATACACTATCGCTAATACTTGTCAGTGAAGTCATGCGCACGTCGACGCAAGGTTCTACTTGCTCCGCGGCAAATTATGAACGAACGCCCTCCGCTTCACGCGTTGCGGTTGAGCAGAAAAACCGCTTGTTCCCCGAAAAGATTCCAGAACCACCAAGGCGCATTGAGCCGCAAAGGCGACCCCCATGCATTGAGCGCCACGGCCCTCTCCATCGTCACGCCGATCGCCGTGCTGAGCTGACGGAAATCCTTGATCGTGCAGTGATGGATGTTGGGAGTGTCATACCAGCTGTACGGTAGCATATCGGTCTGCGGCATGTGGCCAGCGAACAAGAGCTGCAGGCGTACCCGCCAATGACCGAAATTGGGAAACGACACGATGGCGCGCCGACCGATACGCAGCATGTGCTCGAGCACGACGCGCGGATGGCGCGTCGCCTGCAGCGTCTGAGACAGGATCACATAATCAAAGGCGTCATCCGGATAATCGGCGAGGTCGGTGTCGGCATCGCCTTGGATCACGGCAAGGCCCTTGGCCACGCATTCATTGACGCCCTCGCGCGAGAGCTCAATGCCGCGCCCGTCGACTGCGCGCGTTTCGGCAAGCAGCCGCAAGAGCTCGCCGTCGCCGCATCCGACATCGAGCACCTTGGCGCCAGGCTCCACCATGTCGGCGACGAGCACTAGATCGACGCGGGCGCCGCCCGGCGTACGGACAATTTTGTCGGTGGTCAGGTTCATCTCGGCAAATGCAGGCCGCGCGCACGGCTCGCGCCGTCGAGAAAGCCGCGAACGATGGCAAATAGTTCCGGCTCGTCGAGCAGAAAAGCGTCGTGACCCTTATCAGTGACGATCTCGGCGAACGAAACGCGCGCACCGGCGGCGTTGAGTGCGTGCACGATTGCGCGCGAATCCGAAGTGGGGAACAGCCAGTCGCTGGTGAAAGAGATCACGCAGAACCGCGTCGGAGAATTCTTGAAACCATTCGCCAGGACGCCGTCATAGTCGGCGGCGAGATCGAAATAGTCCATCGCCCGCGTCAGATAGAGATAAGAATTGGCATCGAAGCGTTCGACAAACGAAATGCCCTGGTGGCGCAGATAGGATTCGACCTCGAAATCCGCATCGAACGAAAATGTCGGGTTTTCACGGTCCTGGAATTTGCGCCCGAATTTCCGGTGCAAGGCGGCGTCGGACAGGTACGTGATGTGCGCGCCCATGCGCGCGACCGCGAGCCCGCGGCGTGGATTTGTAGCGTCCAAGAGATAGCATCCGCCGTGCCATTCTGGATCGGCCATGATCGCCTGGCGCCCCACTTCATGGAACGCGATGTTCTGCGCTGAATGCCGAGTGGCGCAGGCGATCGGCAACGCGGAGAACACGCGCTGCGGAAAGCTCGCCGCCCATTGTAGCACTTGCATGCCGCCCATCGAGCCGCCCGCCACCGAGAACAAGCTCTCGATGCCGAGATGATCGAGCAGCATGGCCTGCGCACGCACCATGTCGCGAATCGTGATGACCGGAAATTCCAGGCCCCATGGCTTGCCGGTCTTCGGATTGGTCGAAGACGGGCCAGTGGTGCCCATGCAGGCACCGAGCACATTCGGGCAGATTACGCAAAAACGGTCGGTATCAATCGGCTTACCAGGGCCGACCATGGTTTCCCACCAGCCACCTTTGCCGGTGACCGGATGCTCGCTCGCTACGTGCTGATCGCCAGTGAGCGCGTGACAGACCAGTACGGCGTTGGAGCGAGCGGCATTGAGCGAGCCGTAGGTCTTGTAGGCGATCTGGAACGGCGAAAGCTCGACGCCGGCGTCGAGCTTCAGCGGCCGGTCCGACCCGAAACGCACGAGCAAAGAGTCGCGCGGATGGTCCGTCTCACGCGGCGCCTCCGCTACCTCCGGGCTCAACTTAGCCTCGACCATATCGCCTAGTACTCCCGGCACGCCGCTTTTTGCCAAAATAGCGCTTTCCGAAGGGGGCTAAGTGTCAATCTAGCAGATTGCTGTCAACGTTTTCTTTGCTTTCAGCGGCGGCCCCACCTATCAATGCCACCATGAGCAAACCGTCCCAAGCTCCCACGCTGACCAATTTGCGCAAGGAGATCGACCGTATCGACGTAGCGATGCACCAACTCCTCATGGAGCGCGGTGAAATCATCGACCGGCTGATCGCGGTCAAGAAGAGCCAGGAAACCGGCTCGGCCTTCCGTCCGGCGCGCGAGGCTGAGATGATGCGCAGCGTGGTCAAGCGCCACAAAGGCATCCTGCCGCTCGACGCCGCCGAGGGCATCTGGCGCGTCATCATCTCGACTTTCACTTACGTGCAGGCGCCGTTCTCCGTGCACGCCGATTTGTCGGCGGGCGATGCCCTCATGCGGGATTCTGCTCGCTTCCATTTCGGCTTCACGGTGCCATTCGTCGCGCATATGGGCGCCGCCGCAGTTGTAGCGGCGGTGTCGGCCTCGAAAGGAGACCTTGGCCTGGTACCGGCCTTCGCGGTGCCGGCGGCCGGCGCTTGGTGGAGTGCGCTGGAATTCGATGCGGCGCCGAAAATCATCGCACGGCTGCCCTTCGTCGAGAGGTCCGACCATCCCGCCGCGCTGCCGGTGTTTGTTATTTCGCGGGTCGCCGCCGATGCCATGGCGACTGAAGCCGCGATGTGGAGCGTGCGCGTATCCGGCTGGGGCGTCGCGGCAGCGCATGCGCTGTCAACGCAGGCGGACTACATCGCGGTACCGGACCGCGCCTTCGACGGCGCTGCCTTGTTGATCACGCTGCCGGCCGGCGTCGCCCTAGAGGCGATCAGCGCGGCCCTGGTTAAGACCGGAGCTTCGGTACGTTCCTCGGCCCTCGTCGGCAGCCATGCGACCCGCTATACGATTGCCCCCGAGAAGAAGTAGGCCCCAGCCAATTATTAACTTTTGTACAGCGGGCCAAACGGACCCGCTAAACCGGAATGTTGTGATGACCGCGACCAGACCGCAACCCCGCCCCGGTGTGCTCGACATAGCCCCCTACGTCCCGGGCAAGAGCAACGCGCCGGGTATGGTCAAAATTTTCAAGCTCTCCTCCAACGAGACTCCGCTGGGGGCGGGCGCGAGCACGATTGCCGCCTATCGCGCGGTGGCCGAGCATCTTGAAGATTATCCGGACGGCTCGGCCTCTGCGCTGCGCGAGGCCATCGGCGAGGCTTTCGGTCTCGATCCGGACCGCATTGTCTGCGGCGCCGGCTCAGACGATCTGCTCAATCTGATCGCGCGCGCCTACCTCACCGACGGTGACGAAGCAATCCATACTACGCACGGCTTCCTGGTCTATCCGATCGCCACGCTCGGCACTGGCGCGAAGCCGGTGGTCGCGCCGGAGAAGAATTTCACTGCCGACGTCGATGCAATTCTCGGCGCCGTCACGCGCAGGACCAAAGTCGTTTTCCTCGCCAACCCGAACAATCCGACGGGGACCTATGTTCCGTTCGACGAGGTAAAGCGGCTGCACAGCGGCTTGCCGCCGTATGTGGTGCTCGTGCTAGACGCTGCCTATGCCGAATACGTGCAACGTAACGATTATGAGTCCGGCATTGAGTTGGTGGCCACCTCGGAAAACGTCGTGATGTGCCGCACCTTTTCCAAGATCTACGGACTGGCGGCGCTGCGGCTTGGCTGGATGTATGGACCCGCGCATATCGTGGATGTAATCAACCGCGTCCGCGGACCGTTTAACGTCAACGCGCCGGCGATCGCGGCCGGCGTGGCAGCGATCCGCGACACCGCTCACGTCGAACGCTCGCGCGAGCACAATACGCGCTGGCTCGCTTGGCTTATCGAGGAGATCCGCAAGCTCGGCTTGCAGGTGACGCCGAGCGTGGCGAACTTTGTGCTCATCCACTTTCCGGATACCAAGGGCAAGACCGCCAAGGAGGCTGACGCGTTCCTGACCGCACGCGGCCTCATCCTGCGCCAGGTCGGTGTTTACAAGCTCCCCAATGCCTTGCGCATGACTGTCGGCACCGAGGAAGCCAACCAGTTGGTCGTGCAGGCACTGTCGGAATTCTTGGGGAAGGCAGCGTGAGCAAAAAGGCCGCACTCTATAACTGCCTGGCGCTAATCGGCGTAGGGCTGATCGGATCGTCGATCGCGCGTGCCGCCCGCGCGCAAGGCGCCGTACATTCGATCGTCGCTACTGCCCGCTCGGCGGCGACGCGTCGGCGTGTGGCCGAACTCGGGCTCGCCGATCAGGTGGTGGAAAGCAATGGCGCAGCCGTGGAGGGCGCGGACCTCGTGATAGTCTGTATCCCGGTCGGCGCATGCGGGACGGTCGCCAAGGAGATCGGCCCGTATCTCACCCCCGGTGCCACGATTTCCGACGTCGGCTCGGTCAAGGGCTCGGTCGTGCGCGATATGGGCCTGCATCTGCCGAAAAATGTGCACTTCGTGCCCGCGCATCCGGTCGCCGGCACCGAACATTCGGGTCCCGATGCCGGCTTTGCCGAATTGTTCGTGAACCGTTGGTGCATCCTGACCCCTCCCGAGGGCACCGATCGAAAGGCGGTCGACAAGCTTGCCGCGTTCTGGCGCTTGCTCGGCGCCAACGTCGAGAAAATGTCGGCCGAGCATCACGACTTGGTGCTGGCAATCACCAGCCATCTGCCACATCTGATCGCCTACACTATTGTCGGCACAGCCGATGAGATGCAGACGGTGACGCGCTCCGAGGTGCTCAAATTCTCGGCCGGCGGCTTCCGCGACTTTACCCGTATCGCGGCATCCGATCCCACGATGTGGCGCGACGTCTTCCTTGCCAACAAGGACGCGGTCCTGGAGATGCTTGGCCGCTTTAACGAGGACGTATCCGCGCTCACCAAAGCCATTCGCAAAGGTGACGGCGAGACACTCTTCAAGCATTTCAAGCGAACGCGCGCGATCCGCAAGGGCATCGTCGATATCGGTCAGGATTCGCCGGCGGCGGATTTCGGCCGCCCTCATCCCAGCTTACCGCCCGAGCCCTTGCCGAAGCCTTACGCGGCCGGGGAAGATTAGAACATCGCCGGCGTATTGCCGATCCAGATCGGCCCCAGGAACACCGAACCGTCGTCGAAGCGCAGGGGTAGCGTGACCGCGCGCTTGCCTTCGAGCGTCGTCTGCTCACCGAGCAGATTGATGCCCAGCGACAAATTCGAGCTGGTGGCCTGTTGACGCGCGACATTGCCGAGACCCGGCAGCAGACGATCGAGCGCGCCGGAGAGCCGGTCCATATCAGGCGAGTTCTGCACGACCTGCGGGGTGCCGACGGCGGCGAGAAACGGCTCGATATTGGCGACCGTGACGCGTAACTGACCCTGCAGCCGGCCGCTCGTATTGAGCGACAAAGTGCCGTCGCCAACGGCAATCGTGTCGCCCTGCTGCACGCGCGCCTGGGTGATGTCGACGCGGCCGTCGACTGCCTGCAACTCGCGGAAACGGGCCGACCAGGGCTTGGGCGAAAAATCGTTCAGCCCCCGCAACAGCGTTGTGATGTCAGCGTCGATCGGCATCGCCGCGGCCGGATGCAGCTCCGGCGCGGCCGCCGCCCTGAGCCGCAGCACGGTTTCGATTATTGGCTTGTTTGTCACTGAGCCTCCGGCAAGACGCCCATGGACCTCGATGTGCTGAGCCTTGAGCACGCTCTGTCGATTGTTTCCGTTGATGCGTTCGACGACGGGCTGGTCGAACACCAGCGAGATGCGCTCGGGCGCGGAAGGCGTCCCGCGCACGCTCGACTGCGCCAGCTTCCAGTTGACGATGATATTCGGCGCATGGCCCAGATCGGCAATGGTCAAGGGTCCATAGAAATCACTGATTAGCAGCGTCGGCTGATAGAGCTGTGCCGCGACCAATATGCTGCTGGTCTTGATCTCCACCGGCGGCTGATTGCTGCGGAACACCGCCGCAGCCTTGTCGCAGGTCACTTCGATTCGGAACGGATAGCCGCCAATGGATTGCGAGCCGCAGGTATAGATTCGGCCGGCCTTGGCTTCGCGCGCCCGCCAGCCGTCGATGGCGACTTCCGCCTTTCCGGTCGCGTAGTACCAGAGATAGCTCCAGCCACCGACCAGCGCGAGGAAGAGGATAAGCGTCCCGATATAGCGGCGCTTGCGTAGGCGCGCGGAGCGGGATCGTGAGCATGCCATCGCTGTCCTAACACCTGCGGATTGCGGCGTTTCTGCGCCCGAATGCTGGATTGGCCCCAATGATGGTTGCGCGGGACAACCCATGCTGTTACGCGGGGCCCTGTCAACGGCAGAGGCCTAACGCGACACCGATGCACAAAAATTTCGAGAAAAGCGGCGACGACTTTTGGGTTTTTGCCTACGGATCGCTAATGTGGCGGCCGGGTTTCGATTTTCTGGAGCGGCGCAACGCCCGCCTGGTCGGGGCACATCGGGCCCTCTGCGTCTATTCCCTCCATCACCGCGGTACGCCGGAAAAGCCCGGGCTGGTGCTGGGCCTAGACCGCGGCGGCAATTGCCGCGGCATCGCCTACCGGGTGGCAGCGCGCAAACGGGAAGCTACGGTCGGCTATTTGCGGACGCGCGAGCAGATCACCTTGGTCTATCGCGAGACGTGGCGCGCAGTCTGGCTCGATCACGATCCGCAGCAGACGGTGCACGCGCTTTGCTACATGGTTAACCGCGGCCACCGGCAATATGCCGGGCGACTCACGATCGCCCAGCAATTGCACTATATCCGGCAAGGCCACGGCCGCTCCGGAGCCTGCCGCGATTACGTGCTGGCCGCGGTTAAAGAACTCGACAACCATGGCTATCGTGACGAGGCATTACGCCAGTTGGCCGAACGGCTCAAAGGCCTCTCGAGCCGGCATTGGCTGCTCTAGTTCTCTCTCGGTCACGAAAAACTACAAGGATGCGAGCAAATTCGGTGCCAGCGCCTGCACCCGCATAATCAAGGATAAATACTTGGCTTCGATCAATCGCGCCAGTTACAACTGGAAGCGGAAGAAATCCCAGCCGGACCCCTCGCTCGCCGACTATGCTATTTCGATCCGCATGCAGCCTGACGACTACAGCATCGACATCGACGTCTGTAAGCAGAAGAGCGATCCTGGGCACGCGTTCAAGGCCTACAATCACGCGGCCCGCATCGGGCTCCTATGCCACCGCCCATCATAGCCGCTGCCGGCTCTACGAGAAGGAGGGTGATATCGCGAATGCGCGCGCCCAACATACTTCCCTGCCGGCGGTGCCGACCATCAATTGTATTGCAGGATAAAGCGTACGGCTAAAGGAGCTTGCAGAATTTGAACCGGAAAGTGCGCCTCCGACCGAGGGCAGCAAGAACACAGCAAAGCGAACCGCGTCAGCGCTGCATTTTAGCTTTTGCTTCCGCGATCAAGCGCGCCGTCGCGTTCTCGATGACATCCTGGAGGTAGGCAAAGAACTTCTCCTGCTCCATCCCCGGCGGAATCGGGTCGAGGATTTCGACCAGGACCATACCAGGCACCCGGCATATCGAGCGGCGCGGCCAAAACAGCCCGGAATTGAGCGCGATTGGCACGCATGGCACGCCTTCCGCGGAATAAAGATGCGCGACGCCGAACCTGTAGCGCGGCTCAGCCCCGGGTGGCCGCCGCGTCCCCTCGGGAAAGATGATCAGCTGGCGCCCGCGGTTTAGCTCGGCGCGGGCGCGCTCCGCCATTTCGTGGATCGCTTGCTTTCGGGCGCTGCGATCAACCGGCACCATGCGGCCCTTGATCATGTACCAGCCAAAGACCGGAATCCATTGTAGTTCGCGTTTTACGATGAAGAACGGACTGTCGAACAGCGACAGAAGCGCGAAGGTTTCCCAGGCCGACTGGTGCTTGGCTGCCACGATGATTGGGCCCCGCGGGATCTTCTCTCGACCTCTGAACTCGTAACCGATACCGGCCACCACGCGCAGCAGCAAAAGATTGACGCGGCCCCATGCTTTCGCCACGGCAAGTATAGCCGTGTAGGGCATGAAGAACGTTGGTAGCGCGACAATCAGCCAGATCGTCGTGTTCAGATAAAACACGGCGTTAAAGGCGAGGGAACGAAGCAAGTTCACTTACGGCGGTCCTTCAGACGGCATCGGTGTCGAGATGCATGCGGGCGAGCGCTAACAGGTACTTCAAGTATTCGGCAAACAGCAAGCGCGCGGTGTCGATGTTCGACCACCATGGCTCGTCCTTTACTCTCGGCGAGATCACCGGGAACGCGATCAGCGTGACGTCAGGCAGCTGATGTTTGAGCTCAGCCATGGACCGCTGCATGTGCCAGTTTGAGGTCACCACGATCAGCGAATTGAAATTGTGTTCGCGCGCCCAGTGCTTTGTCTCCAGCGCGTTGCCGAAGGTGTTGAGCGCGGAGCGATCGAGATCGATGCAGCACGAAAAATACTTCGAATAGAGCGGAGTCAGCCGCGCGATTTCGCGCGCCCGCGTGTCGCGGTGCACACCGCTGATCAAGAGCCGCTTGCCGCGTTCAACGGCCAACAATTCGATCGCGTCCGGAATGCGCGTGGCGGCGCCGGTGAGCACGACGATGCCGTCGGCCTTGAGGTCGAGTGTCACTTCCTCTGACGGAATGTTCAGATAGAACCAGCAGAAGCCTGCACCCAACAGCACGGCGCCGGCGGCACCCACGGCCATGGTCAAGAAACCGACGATGCGTGCGAAACTGGCAAGCATGCTAGTCGATCATATCCAGCGTGCGGTTCACCGTATGGCGCGACGTTATCGCCGTCACCGCTGCGATCAGCACGACCTGGCCGAGCACGGCGATGTAGCCGGCAAGCCCGATGGAGAAGGAGCCAAACAAAGCGGCGGTCTGATCCCCTCCTGCGGTTCCAGCAAACCAGCTGCTGATGGCGCCGGCGAGCGCGAACAGCACGATTGCGATGCCGCCGCCGATGGCGCCGCCCTGCAGGCCGAGCAGTAGAAAGTGATGCTGGAAGTGGCTGGCGATGAAACCATTTTTGGCGCCAACAAAGTGCAACACCTCGATCACCGGCTTGTTGGTTGCCATAGCGGCGCGCGTGGCGAAGGTGACGCAGAGCACCGTGGCGGCGATCATCAGCAACAGAATGCCGACCCCGGCGGCAACCGCGGTGCCGGCCATGGCGCGCATGCGGTCGATCCAGCCGCGATGATCGTCGAGTGTCGCACCCGGCACCTGCTCGGCCAGTGTCCGGCGAAGCTGCGGAATGTCGGGTGCCGCTCCGGTTGCGATCTTTACCACAATCAGCCGTGGTACCGGCAATGCGGCGAGCGAGAGGCCGTTACCGAGCCACGGCTCCAGGAGCTTGGTGGATTCCTCTTTCGAGTAGGGGCGTACCCCGCCAATGCCGGGGAAGGCGCGGGCCGCGGCAGCCGCCCTTTCCACCGCGGCGTCGACGTCGCGACCGGGTGCCGGGGTCACCTGGATGGTGACCTCACGCGCAACGTCCGATTGCCATTCGCTCGCGGCATTGCCTATCAGTATCACGCCGCCGGTGGTGATGGAGGCGAGGAACGTCATGATGGCGACGACGGCAATTAGCGCGCGCCCGGAGATCGAATTGCGCGGCACCAGCGGCGTCTCGAAACGCGGCAGTCCGCCGCCCGACAGCCGCGGCGTCACAGAAATGTCGTCCCTCGCGGAATCGATCAACCTTCGCCCTCAGTCGTAGATGTGCAGCCGTCCCTCGTGCAGCACCAGACGTCGCGCATCGTACTGATCCATCAGCGCTATGTCGTGCGTGGCGATCACCACCGAGGTTCCGGATTTGTTGAGCTCGATGAAAAGCCGCAGCAGCCGCTGCGCCAGGCTCGGATCAACGTTTCCGGTGGGCTCGTCGGCCAGCAGCAGTTGCGGCCGCGCGATGACCGCGCGCGCGATTGCGGCGCGCTGCTTCTCGCCGCCGGAGAGCACCGGCGGCAGCGCCCACGTCCGCTCGCCCAGTCCGACCCAGTTCAATAGCTCGACGACTTCGTCGCGATAACTTTCCTCGGGGCGCCCCATCACGCGCAGCGGCAGCGCCACGTTCTCGTAGGTGGTCATATGGTCGAGCAGGCGGAAATCCTGAAACACGATGCCAACGCGGCGGCGCAAATTCGCCACTGCGTCCTTTGAGAGCGTGGCCACGTCGTGGCCAAATTGCGTGATCAGGCCGCGCGTCGGCTTAAGCGATAGGAACAGAAGCCGCAGCAGCGAGGTCTTGCCCGCTCCCGAGGGGCCGGTCAGAAACTGGAAGGAATGCGGCGCGACGCGGAACGTGAGGTCCCGCAGGACCTCCGGCCCAAGGCCATAGCGCAACCCGACATTCTCAAATCGGACCAACGGCCGTCTCCGCTTACCCTTGCAGGGCCCCTGGAGTAACTAACCCTGGCCGGCGCCCCCTCAGAGCCTTCCCCTCAGGATCAGCCGCAGCGGCCATTTTCGGCCAGCGCTTTTACAGGATTATTGTGGCGCTGCCAGCGCCGCGGGCCGGCAACGGGCGGCTGTCCCCTCAAAACCGGGGCCGGCATGGTTTCCAGTCCGTTAACGGACAGCTGCTAGGTTCTGAGATCGAATCGCTTCGAAGCAATGCTGATCGTCTGTCCAGGCTGCACCACCTCCTATACGATCGACCCTGCCGCGGTAAGACCGACCGGGAGAACCGTACGCTGCGCGCGGTGCAAGGTGACCTGGTTTGCCGGTGGGCGACCGAAGCCGGCGCCCGACGTGAGCACGTTCATAGACCGCGTGATCACCGAAGTTGAGAGAAAAGCGACGCCCGACCCCTCGCCTATGACGTCGCCAGCGCCACCCGCACCGCAAACGGCGGCCCCCGAAGACTTCGGCGGCGAGGAGTCTGACTCCGTGCCCTCCGCGCGGCCGTCAGTCTGCGAGCCGGTTTCACCGCCCGCCAAAATACAACCGCCGGAGCCCGCCATCATCCTCGACGCCCCTTCGCTGGTGCCGCCTATCGAGCACGAACTGCCGCAAGATTTCGAAGAAATCGAGAGTTTCGCCGTCCGTCGGCAACGGCTGCAGGCGCGACGACAGAAGACCTCCCACTCATCGCGCTGGCCCGCCATCATTCTCGTGCTGGTCGCCTTCAACATGACGCTGGTCGGCGCCCGCAATGAGGTTGTGCGTTATTTGCCGCAGACCGCATCGCTGTTCGCCGCATTCGGCCTGCCAGTCAACCTGCGCAGCCTCAAATTTGAGAACGTGCGCATCTCGAAAGAGATGCAGGACGGCGATAGCGTGCTGATCGTAGAAGGCGTCATCGTCAGCGAGGCCAGCAAGCCGGTCGAGGTGCCGCGCCTGCGCTTTGCCGCGCGTAACGCCACCGGCCAGGAAGTCTACACCTCGCGCGCGCAGCCTTCCCGCGGCGTGCTTGGCCCGGGCGAGCGGCTGGAATTTCGCAGTCAGATCCCGACGCCGGCTGATGCCACCGACGTGATAGTGCGCTTCTTCACGGCGCACGACAGTGGAGCAAAATAGCGATGGCACGGACCCGGGCAGCGGTGGACGCACTGGTGCACGATCGTCAGGCTCTGGTGACGCGGCACTAGGCTGCGCGGGCTGTTTTACCGATCAATAATCCTTGAGCAGCCGCTCGATGTAATCAAGCTCAAGCTGCGGGCGGGTGCTTTCGCCGAAGCGCCGGCGTAACTCTTCCAGAATACGGCGGGCGCGTTGCGCGTCGATCTCGCCCGGCACCTTCACCGTGACATCGTCGCCGTATTCACGTCCGCGCATCGGCCTCCCAAGCGGATCGGTATCCTGTTGGGCGCGAGCACGACCGTTGCGGCCAGGCTGGCCGAACCCCGGACCCATCCCATTCTGCTGCATGGCCTGCGCCATGCCCTGCGCTCCTTTGCGCATGGCATCGAGTGCGCG
>Ga0207805_1000035_pt1 | contig 18928 bp, 17 predicted proteins | sample LuqExpMetageno49_FD_187807 | JGI IMG/M metagenome (GOLD analysis project Ga0207805, IMG submission 187807) | Tropical forest soil microbial communities from Luquillo Experimental Forest, Puerto Rico - Sample 49 (SPAdes) | ecosystem: Environmental > Terrestrial > Soil > Tropical forest ... | reverse complement strand
GCTCAAGCTGCCGGGCAGAGCACGCATCGTGTTCTGGACCATCGTCAATTACGAGGTGTGGGACATCGGCAAGCCGATGGCGCGCCAGCTATTGCCGGCGCCGGCCGGTGTGACGCTTTTGCCCGACGTCGTGCATTGGGCATTCCACGAATACGGCATGCGGGTCGGCTGCTGGCGCTTTCACGAGCTGTTCAAGAAGCTCAAGATCAAGCCGACGCTCGCAGCCAATGCGCGCATCTGCGAGGACTACCGCCGCGTCGCCGAGGAGGCTAAGCGCGATGGCTGGGAGTTCATGGGTCACGCCTACGAGCAGGGGCCGATCCACAAGGAGGCCGACCAGGTCGGCATGATCAACCGCACCATGGATGTCATGGCGAAGTTCACCGGCAAGCGGCCGGTCGGTTGGCTTGGTCCCGGCCTGACGCAGACTCTGGAGACACCGGAATATCTCGCCGCAGCCGGCGTGAAATATATCGGCGACTGGGTCTATGACGACGAACCGACCACGATCCGCACCGCCCGAGGGCCGCTGGTGACCCTGCCTTACACTATCGAGCTCAACGACATCCCGATGATGCTAATCCAGCATCATGAGAGCGACTATCTGCTCCGGCGCACCATCGACCAGTTCGACCGGCTCTACGCCGAGAGCGCTAAGCGCGCGAAGATCGTCGCGCTCGCCATCCACCCTTACATCAGCGGGCAGCCGCACCGGATCAAATATCTTGAGGCGATCTACAAATACGTCGACAAGCACAAGGGCGTATTACATTGGAACGGCGAGCAGATTTTCGACTGGTACCGCAGCGTTGCCAAAATCGAGGCCGCTGCCTAGCATCGCAATCAAAAGAAGACCAAAGGGCCAATTGGGATGACCTAATGCGCAAAGAGACCTTGTACATCATCGCCAGCGCTGCGGTGATCGGCCTCTTGCAGCCAGCAGCCGCGCAAGTGCCAGAAATCCGGCTCGCCAAGCAATTTTCAATGGGCTACCTGCAGCTTAACGTGATGGAGCATCGGCAACTCATCGAGAAGCACGCCAAGGCGCTCGGCATCCCGGAGGTCAAGGTCATTTGGCAGACGTTTAACGGTCCGGCCGCGATCAATGACGCTCTCCTCTCGGGCCAGATCGATATCGGCTCGGGCGGCGTTCCCGGCTTGTTGGTGGTCTGGTCCAAGAGCAAAGGCACACCGCAGGAGATACGCGGCATATCGGCTCTGTCCTCGCAGCCGGTCCTGCTGAATACCCGCGATCCCAGCATAGGGACCATTAAGGATTTCAAACCGACCGACCGCATCGCGGTGCCGGCGGTGAAGGTATCGGTCCAGGCGATCCTCCTGCAAATGGAAGCCGCCAAGGTGTTCGGCGAGAAGGAATTCACTAAGCTCGACACGCAGACCGTCTCGATGACGCCGCCAGACGCCACCGTCGCGCTGCTGGGCGGCAAGTCGGAAATCACCGCGGTGTTCAGCGTGCCGCCGTTCCAGCAGCAGCAGCTGGAGCATGTCGGCATTCACACGGTGCTGAATTCCTTTGACGTCATGGGCGGCTCGAGCAGCTTCACGGTGGCGTGGACCACCGCAAAATTCCGCGACAGCAACCCGATGCTCTACAAGGCGCTGATCGCGGCCCTTAAGGAAGCGACCGACATCATCAACAAGGACAAGGCCGCGGCCGGACAGCTGTGGATCGAGGATTCCAAGTCGAAGCTCACGCCTGAGATGGTCGGCAAGATCGTCGCTGGCCCGCAGGTGCGCTGGACTCTGACGCCCGAGCACACCATGAAGTTCGCGGACTTCATGGCCGAGGTCGGCACGCTGAAGAACAAGGCGACCTCGTGGAAGGACTATTTCTTTCCTGAAATCTACGACCTGAACGGAAGCTGAGTACCTTCGCCATGAACTTCCTCAAGCCCGCGGTCGGCATGCTGCCGAACGAACGCCTCGACTATTCCGCCATCGTCAACCGCAAGCCGATCAAGCTGCCGAAAGGCGCGCGCATGGTAGTGTGGACCGTGGTGAACGTCGAGGAATGGGACCCCACGCAGACCATGCCGCGTACGGTGCTCACTCCACCGGCGGGTGGCTCGCCGATGCCGGACATTCCGAACTGGTGCTGGCACGAATACGGCAACCGCGTCGGCTTCTGGCGCTTGCTGCAGATCTATGAAGACTTCAAGATTCCCGGCGTGATGAACATTAACGGCGTCGCAGTCGAAGCCTATCGCGAGATCGTGCAGGCTTGCGTCGAGCGCAACTGGGAGTTCGTCGGCCACGGCTACACCCAACGCAACATGCAGAAGGTCGAGAGCGAGCGCGCCGACATCAGGAAGAGCGCCGAGGTACTGGAGAAGGCCACCGGCAAGCGCCCGCGCGGCTGGCTCGGCCCGGGCCTGACCGAGACCTGGGAAACGCCCGACATCCTAGCCGAGGAAGGCTACGACTACGTCGCCGATTGGGTGCTGGACGACCAGCCGGTCTGGCTGAAGACACGCGGCAAGCCAATCCTCAACATCCCTTACACGCAGGAATGCAACGACGTCGCCATGATGCTAATCCAGCATCACAAGGCTTCGGAGTTCTACGAGCGGGCGATGGACCAGTTCGAGCAGATCTACAAGGACGCCAAGGGCTCGGCGCGGGTGATGGCGATCTCGGTGCATCCCTACATCATGGGTGCACCACACCGGGTCAAATATTTCCGCAAGATCTTCGAGAAAATCCGTAAGAAGAAGGGGGTACTGTTCTGGACCGGCGCGCAGATCGCGGATTGGTACAACAAGGCGGGGACGCCGGCGCCGTAGTCCAAACGGCTTTGTGCCGGGCATACACGCCTTCTATGCAATGAGGCCAGCAAGAAGTGGATGATCTATGGCTGCGGACGCCCATTTCCTCGACAAGAAAACCATCGCCGAACTGACGGCGCGCATGTATCTGGACACCGGCGCCGTCCGCTTCATGCAGGATAAGCCGTTCATCTTCACAAGCGGCTGGGCGAGCCCGGTCTATAACGACTCGCGCTGGCTGATCTCGTTTCCCGACGTGCGCTCGACGCTGATAGACTTCGCCGTCCACGCCATCAACCGCGACATCGGCCGCGACCAGATCGACGCTGTGGCCGGTGGCGAGACCGCCGGTATCCCCTTTGCGGCATGGGTGGCGGACCGGCTCAACCTGCCGATGCAATATGTGCGCAAGAAGCCGAAAGGCTTTGGCCGCGGAGCGCAGATCGAGGGACAGCTGATCCCAGGACAGCGCGTGTTGTTAATGGAAGACCTTGCCACTGACGGCAAGAGTAAGGTCAACTTTATTAGGGCGCTGCGCGACGCCGAGGGCAAATGCGACCATTGCTTCGTGATCTTCTTCTACGACATCTACCCGCAGAGTAAAAAGATCCTGGGCGATCTCGGCGTCACGCTGCATTCGCTCACCACCTGGCGCGACGTGCTCGCCGTCGCCAAGGCGAGCGGCAAGTTCGAGCTGAAGATGCTGACTGAGGTCGAGAAATTCATCCAGGATCCGGCCGGCTGGTCGAAAGCGCACGGCGGAGCGGCTGCAGCCGCTGAGTGAGGCAAAAGCGAGTGCATCATGGCAAAGCGTAAAACAAGCAAGACCAAATCCCGCGCAAAATGGTCTTCCTGCTGAAGGGCTGGTTCGAAAGCGAATTCGAGGGCCACAGCGCGCACACCTTGCACGCCGGCTCGTGTTGGACCCAGCCGCCCAAAATCAAGCACACCGTGCGGGGCTACTCTGACGATTGCGAGCTTTTGGAGATCGTGCTGACAGCCGACTTTGCGACCGTGACGCTCGGCTAAGCCGGCGCTTTCAGCTGTGCCGCCACTGCCGCCCCGATCTGCGCCGGTGTGTCGACAACCACGACGCCGCCGGCCTCCAGCGCCTTGCGTTTGCCCGCATAACTGCCGGCATCGCCGGTGACGATAGCCCCGGCGTGGCCCATCTTCTTGTTCGGCGGCGCCGCCGCGCCGGCGATGAAGGCGACTGCCGGCTTCTTCATACGCTTGGCATATGTCGCGGCCGTCTCCTCCATACCACCGCCGATCTCGCCGACGATCACCACCGCATCGGTGCCCCTGTCCTCCTCGAGCGCTTCGAGCGCGTCGCGTGTGGTGGTGCCGAGCATGGGATCGCCGCCGATACCGATGAAGGCCGACTGGCCAATGCCGGCGCGCGTCAGTTGCAGGCAGATCAACGTGCCAAGGCTGCCGCTGCGCGAGATGACGCCGACCCGGCCGGGCTTGAACACGCTCGGCACGAAAGCCGGCATGATGCCGACGAAGCATTCGCCCGGCGTGACAAGGCCAGCGGTGTTGGGCCCGACTATGCGCGCGCCGTGCCGCTTGGCAGCGGCATGGATCGCCATTACGTCCTGCGCCGGGATGTGCTCGGTCAGCACCACCAGAAGCTTGATGTTTGCTTCGGCCGCCGCAACCGCGGCCTGCTTGGCCATCGGCGGGGGGACGAACATCACCGCGACGTCGACGCCGATTTTCTGCGCGGCCTCTGCCGGCGTACCGAAAATCGGGACGCCGACATGCGTTTCGCCCGCGCGCTTGGGATTGACGCCGGCCACCACGTTGGTGCCGTAGGCGATCATCTTCTCGGTCCAGAACGTGCCCTGCTTGCCGGTAATGCCGATCACGACAACGCGGTCTTTCCTGCGGACGATCATTGCGCAGCCTTCACCGCTGCCTGGATCGCGTCTTCCATGAATTCATAGGGCTCAATGCTGAGCTGCTCGCGCACCAGCTTGATGGCCTCTTCTTCGCCGGTGCCGTGAATAGAGAAGAAAACCGGCACCTTCGGCTTCAACTTGCGCCAAGCTTTCACCACGCCGTTTGCCATCACGTCGGTGCGCGCAAAGGCTCCGCAAAAATTGATCACCACGCTTTTCACGCCGGGATTCGACAGCACCAGATCGAGCGCGATCTCCGACTTGGTGTAGGCCTCGCCGCCGATCTCGAGGAAATTCGCCGGTTTGCCGCCATAATGGCGGATCACGTCCATCGTTGTCATTGTCAGACCGGCGCCGTTGGCCAGCACGCCGACATTGCCATCGAGCTGGATTAGCTTGAGGCCAGCATCGGCGCCGCGCGTTTCAAGCGGCGTTAGGGCGGCCGCCGCACCGCCTTTGGCGAGCTCGCCCTGGCGATAGATCGCCGAATCGTCGAGCACGAACTTGCAATCGAGCGCCACCACGCGGCCGTCCGCCAAGAGCGCCAACGGGTTGATCTCTAGCAGCTCCGCATCGCGTGTGCGGTAGGCGTTATGGAGCTTATGCAGGATCGCGGCGATCTGCGCCTGCGCACCGCCGAGTTTGAGGCCGTCGAGCATTGCCGCGATCTCCTTATTCGAGGGCGTGCTATCGATGTCGACCAGCAGGCGGCGAATGGCCTGCGGCTTCGCGACCGCGATTTCCTCGATGTCCATGCCGCCCTCGGTGGAGAACAGAATCAGCGGTTTGCGCGCCTCAGTGTCGGGCAGGATGGCAGCGTAGAATTCGCGCACGATTTCGGCCTGCTCCTCGACCAGCAACCGCTCGACCGTGTAATTGCCGATGCGCATGCCGAGGATTTGGCTCGCGGCCGTTTCTGCTTCATCCGATGTTGTAGCGAACTTAATGCCGCCCGCCTTGCCGCGTTTTCCCAACGGCACTTGCGCCTTCACCACGCAAGGTCCGATTTCCGCGGCCGCCACCCCCACCTCTTTCGCGCTCAGGCAGAGGATGCCGCGCGGCGTGGTAATGCTGGCGGGCGCGAGCACCAGCGATTTTGCGGCGTGCTCTTCGAAGTTCATTACTTGCCGTACTTGTTCCAGTACGTGCCGAACAACGCTTCCTCGGTCGGCTTGTCCTCCGGAATCGTGGTGACGAGGTGGGTGATGTTGAGGAAGTTCATGTAATTGAGGTTGTCAGTGATGGAGTTGCCGCCCCAGGTACCGCAGCCCATGCTAAGCGTGAAGTTGAGCCCGTTGTCGAAGCCGCCACCGTTACCGAAAGTGTGCGCCTGGTTGATGAGCACGCGTACCACGTCGGAACGCTCCGCCAGCTGGCGTGCGCGGCTCAAGTCCTTGGTGTGCAGGCCGACCGAATGGCCAAGCCCCTGGTGCCTGAGAATTTCGTTGACCCGCACGACCGCGGCGTCAAAATCCTTGGCACGGTAGACGGTTAGCACCAGCGACAGCTTCTCGCTGGAGAAAGGGAAGTCGCGGCCGACGCCGGTCTCCTCGACCATGAAGAACTTCTTGCCCAACGCTGCCTCCGGCAGGCCGAAGCCTCTCACCAACACGTCGGCGTCGCGCGCAATCAGCGTGCGGCTCAATTTGCCATCAGGCCAGAGCGCCGCCTGGATCTTAGCCTTCTCCGTGGCGGAAGCCATGTAGCCGCCGACGCGCTCCAGCGCGGCGATCGCCTTTTCATAGATCGCATCGACCAGGACGACCGAATTCTCCGACGAGCAGGAAGTCGAGTTGTCGAAGATCTTGGAAGCGCAGATTTTCTTTGCCGCGTCGTCAAGATCGGCGGTCTCGTCGACGATCACCGGCACGTTGCCAGTGCCGACGCCGATCGCCGGCGTACCCGAAGAATAGGCGCGTCGCACGTTGTCCTGCGAGCCGGTGGCGACCACGAGGTCGGCCTTCTGCATCAGCGCCTGCGTCATGTCCTTTGAGGCGGGCAGCGGCAGGATCTGCACCAAGTCTTCCGGGAGGCCGATTTTTTTCAATTCCGCGCGCATGTAGTCGACGGTGCGCTCGGTGGTCTTCAGGCCAGCCGGCGACGCAGCGATGATGATAGCGTTGCGGCCCTTGATCGCCATCATTGCCTTGTTGACCGGCGTCGCGCCCGGATTGGTCGACGGCGTGATAGCGCAGACGACGCCGACGGGCTTGGCGTATTTGACGATACCACGCTTCGAGTCTTCTTCGATGATGCCGACCGACTTCACGCGCATGAGGTCGCGCAAGGTGCCGAAGGTCTTACGCTGTTTCTTGATAATCTTGTCGGGCACGTTGCCGAGCTTGGTGTCGGCAACGGCAAGCTCCGCTAGCTCTTCGGCGTGCGCGGGGTTGTACAGCGACCAGGCGAGTGCCGTGACGGCTTCGTCCACGCGCACCTGATCGGCCGAGGCGAACGTCGTCATAGCGGCGCGGGCACGCTGCACCAACTCGTCGACCACAGCCAACCCCTTCGGATCGGCAACCGGTTTCACTGCAACCGTCATTTCATGCTCCTATGCGACGACCTGCGACCGCATGTCCTCGCGCTTGATGCCAGCGACCATCACCGGCTTTTTCATGGCGTCGCGGCGGAACGGCTCGCCCAGCTCTTGGTTGAGGATCACTTCGACGAAGGTGGTGATGCGCTTCTTCTGGTCCTGGCAGGATTTGCGCAGCGCCTCGGTAAGCTCGGCCGGTGTGCGCGCGACCACGCCCTTGAGGCCACAGCCTTCCGCTACCTTGGCGTAGCTCAACTTCGGATCGAGCTCGGTGCCCACGAAATTGTTGTCGTACCAGAGGATCGAATTGCGCTTCTCGGCTCCCCATTGGAAGTTGCGGAAGATGACCATGGTGATGCCGGGATATTGCTTGCGGCCGATCGAGCTCATTTCGCTCATGGAAATGCCGAAAGCGCCGTCGCCGGCAAAGCCTACGCAGGGCGCGTCCGGGTTGCCGATCTTGGCACCGATGATGACGGGGAAGCCGTAGCCGCACGGTCCGAACAGCCCGGGAGCCAGGTATTTGCGACCTTTATCGAAGATCGGATAGGCGTTGCCGATCGCGCAATTGTTGCCGATGTCGCTCGAGATAATGGCGTCTTTCGGCAGTCCGGCCTGGATTGCGCGCCACGCCTGCCGCGGCGACATGCTGTCGGGGTCGCGCTCGACCGCGTCCGCATTCCATGTCGTGCCCGGATCGTCCTCCTCGTGATCCATGCTGGACAGCGTCTGCAGCCAGCGAGAACGAGTCGAATGTATCAACGCGGTGCGCGCGTCGCGCTCGATATCGCCGGCCGAGGGCGAGAGCTGCGCCAGAATGCCCTTGGCCACCAACTTGGCGTCGCCGCAGATGCCTACGGTGACCGGTTTGGTCAGACCGATGCGATCGGCGTTGATGTCGACCTGGATGATCTTGGCGGTCCTCGGCCAGTAGTCGATGCCGTAACCCGGCAGCGTTGAGAACGGATTAAGCCGCGTGCCGAGCGCCAGCACCACGTCGGCCTTGGCGATCAATTCCATCGCCGCCTTCGATCCGTTATAGCCGAGCGGGCCGGCTGCGAGTCGGTGGCTGCCGGGGAAGCTGTCGTTGTGCTGATAGTTGTTGCAGACCGGCGCATCGAGTCGCTCGGCCAGCGCGACGCATTCAGCAATCGCATTGCTGAGCACGACGCCGGCGCCCGCCAGGATTACCGGGAATTTCGCCGCTGACAGGAGCCTAGCGGCTTCCGCCACCGCCTCGCTGCCACCGGCCGGACGCTCGAATTCGACGATCGCCGGCAGGTTGATGTCGATGACCTGAGTCCAATAATCGCGCGGGATGTTGATCTGCGCCGGCGCCGACAGGCGCTTGGCCTTCGAGATCACGCGGTTGAGGACCTCCGCAGTGCGCGACGGATCGCGCACTTCTTCCTGGTAGCAGACCATGTCGCGGAACAACGCCATCTGCTCCACTTCCTGGAAGCCGCCCTGCCCGATAGTCCGGTTCGCCGCCTGCGGCGTGACCAGCAGCATCGGCGTGTGGTTCCAATAGGCGGTCTTAATCGAGGTGACGAAATTGGTGATGCCCGGCCCGTTTTGCGCGATGACCATGGCGATCTTGCCGGTCGAGCGCGTATAGCCGTCGCAAATAATGGCGCCGTTGCCTTCGTGCGCAACGTCCCAGAAAGTGATCCCTGCTTTCGGAAAAAGATCGGAGATCGGCATGAAGGCTGAACCGATGATGCCGAAGGCATGCTCGATGCCGTGCATCTGCAAAACCTTCACGAAGGCTTCTTCCGTTGTCATTTTCATAGGATCACCCTCTTTGAACGCTTACTTAAGTCTTTCGCAGCTTTATTATCCGTTCCGGAATTTTTCACCGAATATTTCCGCCAGTTCACTTGCGGCGGCAATGCAGCGGCACGCGTGAGCCACTGGTGTATTGCAGGCGCAGCGGCCAGTGCTCGGCCTCCACGGGGTCCAGATATATCACCTCGCCGTTGAGCGGCGTGCCGATATTGCAGGATTCGCTGACCGTGCGTACCAGCCGCTGCAGCACGATATGCGGTTGCGTCATTGCGCATCGACGACGACAGCGCACCGAAGGCGAGTGTTGCGAGCTTGGGGCCGATAATCAGCCACTTGCGGCCCGGCTCGCGCGACAAATAGCCCTGGGTGATGAACCATTCCACCAACCGATAGGCAGTGGCCTTCGGCAGCTTGAGCAAGCCGTTGATGTCGAGCACTTCGATCGGCGTGCCTGAGCGCGCCACGTGCTCTAGGATGGCGAAGGAGCGCGCCGTTGCGTCGAGCTTCGGCTCGCGTCTTGTGGTCGCGCGGACCACACGGGGGAGCGCATCGATGTCTGCTAACCTTGCTTCGTGAAGATTGCTACGCATGAGTCACCTGATCGACTTTAACTGGTGCGGGCGACGGCTTGTCCACGCCGCCGCGCCGCCACAAACTCGCGCAGCAAGGGGTAGCTGAGCGCCAGGAACGAAGCGCACATCAGCGTAGCGCTGATCGGACCCCTGAAGAAAGCGGTCCAATCATTATCGCTCGCGATCATGCTGCGCATAAAGGATGTCTCGCCAATCGGCCCGAGAATCGCGCCCAGCACCATCGGTGAAATCGGGAATTTAAACTTTTCGAATAGATAGCCGAGCACGCCGAAGATCACGATCATCCATACGTCCGACATGTTGTTGCGCTCGGCATAGGCGCCGACTAGGCAGAACATGACAACGATCGCCGACAGCACGCCTTGCGGCACAGTCAGCACCTTGATGACCACCCGTATCCAGAAAAAGCCAAGCAGACACATGCCGACGACGCTGGCGAACATCGAGGCGAGGATCGTGTAAACCAGCAGCGAGGAATCCGGATTCTCCAGCAGCATCGGGCCGGGCTGCACCCCATGCAGTAGGAACGCGGCGAGGATCACCGCTGTCGCGCCGCTGCCCGGCAGGCCCAGCGTGAGCAGGGGCACCATGTGGCCAGCGACCGAAGCGGTGGCGCCGATTTGCGGCGCCACGATGCCTTCCGGTAGGCCGGTGCCGAGCTGCTGGCGGCGCTTTCCATATTGCTTTTCGACGCCATAGGAGATGAACGCGGTGACGGTCGCGCCGGCGCCCGGCACGATGCCCAGCAGGGTGCCGAGCACGGTGCTACGGAACAGCGTGCTCTTGATATCGAGCAGTTCGCGCAAGGTCGGGAACCGTGTGGCGACGTTCTTTCCCGACCCGTCCAATTTTTTGATGCTCAGTCCCTGCCCGATGCGCGTCAATATTTCGCCCAACCCGTACATGCCGACAAGGACTTCAACCAATTGGACGCCGTCCTTGAGGATCGGCACGCCGAAGGTAAACCGCTCGGCGCCGTAGATGCTGTCGATACCAACGGTCGCCACGAGCAGGCCGACGCATAGGCTGATGAGTGAATTCACCATCGACTTTCCGGCTAAGGCGACGACCGTGGTCAAGCCGAAGAACACCGCGGCGAAATAATCTGGCGAGTCGAATTTGAGCGCGAGCTCTCCCATGGGCCCGGCCAACAGCACCATCACCACTGACGACACGAGGCCGCCGATTAGCGCGGCCACCAATGCCCAGCCGAGCGCCTTGGCCGGATGCCCGCGCGCCGCCATGGTGTAGCCGTCCCACAGCATCGGCACGTCCATCGGCTCACCGGGGATGCGATAGAGGATCGCGGTGAAGCACCCGGCATAGGTGCCAGCAAAATAAATCGCGGTCAGCAGGATGACCGAAGGCTCAATCGACATCTGATAGGTGAACGGCAGCGCGAGCACGACGCCCATCACCAGGCCCAGCCCCGGCATGATCGACACCGCCATGCCGACCAGTAGACCGATGAACAGTATTAGGAGATTGAACGGCTGGAAGACTTGTAGGAAACCGTTGGCGAGGTTAATCAGAATCATCTTGGCAGCCTTAGCGGACGCCCATGGCCGCCATCAACGTGTACGAGATGCTGTTGAACGGAGCGATGCCCGCCGGAAGCGCCACGTAAACTACGCGCATGAACAGGAACAGGAAGGCGAGCGCGATCGCCACGCTAAGCACCGTAACCGGCAGCGGGCGCCGGAATTGTCCGAGATACATCAGGACGAAGCTGAACAGGCAGGTCGAGAGAAAGAAGCCGAAGATCGGCACCAGCATCAGAAAACCGAGCGTGGCGGCCACCGCGATCCACACTCGATAGGGATAGATTTCTGGCGGACGGATCAACGCCTCGTCTTCTTCATGCTCATCGCGCCGCTCGGGCAGCTTGCCAGCGGAGCGGAAGTTCGAGACGACGCCCCACAGCGCCGTAATCAGCATGAGGCCAAGCGCGAGCTTCGGCCAAGCGCCAGGACCGATTCTGGCACCGGCTTGGTCGAACTCGAAGCGGTCCGCCAGAAAATAGAGATAAAAACCGACCGAAAGCACCACTACATAGGGCAGCGCTGCCTGCAGCCGGCGCAGCGGCGTTATTGAGGTATTTGGGGTCACTTCGACCCCATTTGCGTCTCGGCGCGGAATTTCTTGGCCTGTTCGAGCCACTCATCCATGAACTTACGCGCGCCTTCCATGGGTACGTAACTCGCAGGATCCGCGTATTGCTGGTCGAGATAGCTCTTGAACTCGGGATTTTGCGAAATCTTGGCCATCTCGTCGGCAAGCTTCTTCACGACCTGCGGATCGGTGCCGACCTTGACAACGATGGCGCGGAACTGCGGCAGCGTAACGTCGTAGCCGAATTCGCCGCCGGCCGGCACATCCTTGAACTGCGGTGTATTCAAGCGGTGCGCGTAGAAGAAGATGAGCGGCCGGATCTTGCCGCCGTCGAAATAGCTGCGCACGTCACCGGTCTGCTCGTACAGCACATCGGCGTTCGATCCGAGGATCGACGTGTAGCGCAAGCCCGGCTCAGCGTAGGGAATCGACTCGAGTTTGAGACCCTTGGTCTTCAGGTAGTTGATGGTGATGTCGTCCGCGCTACCGAAACCAAGTACCGCGACCTTGAGTGATTTCTCCTTCGCGGTCGTCACCAGATCCTGCCAGGTCTTCCACGGGCTGTTGCTGTTCACCCAAAGACCGGAGGGCTGCTGAATCATGATCGCTAGCGGAATGACGTCGTCGGCCTTGAACGCCGGATGCGGGCCTGCGAGTAGCGCGTAAGTGTCGCCGATCAGCACTGCCAGCGTGTATCCGTCGGCCGGCGAGGTCAGCAGCTTGGTCATGCCTGTCACACCGGTCGCACCCGGCACATTGAGCACCGGCGCCGAAACGCCGAGATCCTGCGACATGATCTTGCCGGCGGTGCGCGCTAGAATATCGGCGCCACCACCCGGGCCCCATGGCACGATGAAATTTATCGGGTGATCGGGAAATCCGGCGGCCTTGGCCTCGCCCCCGAACAGCGCCGCGCCGGCGGCAAAGGCCAAGAACCAGAGAAATACTCGCGTACTTGCACGCATGATAATTCCTCCCTGATGACCGTTCCTTGCGCAGAACGTGCCGAGCTTATGGCCGCCGGTTGCAAAGTCTCATTGGTCGAGACTTGTGTTCTCAGAACGATAACAGAGGCACGAAGCGCCGCAACGAAGAATCTGGGTCGCTAACGGCGCGTCGCGCGGGACGGGTCAGCGCTTGTCGATCGGGAGGTAGTCGCGCGCGGCGGGCCCGTTATAGAGGGTGAGAGGGCGCAAGAGGATGTTGTTGTCGAGCTGCTCAAGCACTTGCACCACCCAGCCGGGCACACGGCCGACGGCGAAGACTGGCACGAACAGGTCGCGCTTGACGCCGAGCAGGTGGTAGACAACCCCGGAATAGAAATCGACATTGACGTTCACGCCGTGGCGCGCATATGGCGCCATCGCCTTAACCACCGCCTGCAAGATTTCAAACCACTTCGGCTCGCCCATCTCCTTCGACAGCCGCTCTACGCCGACGCGCATGTGCCGCGCGCGCGGATCCTCGGCACGGTAGACGCGGTGGCCGAAGCCGGTGACCGCGATGCCCGCTTTGCGTTTTTCCACCACATAGGCGGCGGCACGCGACGGATCGCCGATCTCCTCCGCCATCTTCATGACATCCTCGGCGGCCCCGCCATGCGCCGGGCCCGACAGCGCGGCAATCGCCGCGGTGATGGCGGCGTGCAGGTTTGCCTCGGTGCCGATCACCACACGGGCAGTGAACGAGGAGGCGTTGGAGCCATGCTCGGCGTGTAGGATAAGATCGCGGTCGATTAGTTGCGAGGCGTCTTTGCCTGGCTTTTCGCCTTTCAGCATCCAGAGGAAATTGGCGGCATGATTGAGCGAAGCATCCGGCGCGACTGGCTCCTGTCCGGCGCGGATGCGCGAATGCGCGGCGACGATCATCGGCACCTGCGAGGTGAGCCGCACGCCCTTGCGCAATGTCGCATCGCGTGAATTATCCGCCGTTTCAAGGTCAAAGGCCGCGAGCGCCGACACCGCCGTGCGTAGCACGTCCATCGGATGCGCGGACTTGATGGTGCGGACGATGTCGAGCACCACCGGCGGCAATTGACGCGCCGCCTTGAGCTCAGCGTTGAATTCCGCCAACTGCTTTGCCGTCGGCAATTCGCCATGCATCAAGAGCCAGGCGGTTTCCTCGAAGCTCGAATGCTCGGCGAGATCGTGGATAGAATAGCCGCGATAACGTAGCTCGCCGGCCTTGCCGTCGATGAAGGTGCACGACGAGCGATCGAAATAGACACCCTTGAGACCCCGTTGAATCTTGATCGCCTCGACGGTTTCGGCCATTGATGCCTCCACATTCGCTCGCGTTCTCACGTGGTGAGAAGCATGGAATTGCTCGACCGTCTGTTTGATATCGCACGACGAAGCAATCGCAAAATTGTTTTGCCCGAGGGTGATGATACGCGCATTGTCGCGGCTGCCGCGCGTCTCGTGCGCGAGAAGATCGCGCAGCCGGTCTTGCTGGGCGATTCTGCGGGCATCGGCAAGGTTGCAAGCAAGCACGACATCTCGCTCGACGGCATCACGCTGATCGACCCGCGCAGCCACGCAAAATTGCAGGCCTATGGCGCGGCGCTGGCAACCCTGCGCGAATCGATGACGTTGGGGATGGCGACGCGCTTGGTGGCAAAGCCACTTTATTTCGGCGGGTTGATGGTCCGCCAGGGTGATGCAGCCGCCATGGTGGCGGGGGCTGCGAATCCGACACGCCGCGTCATCGAGGCCGGGCTGATGACAGTCGGGCTTGCGCAAGGTATCGCGCTGCCGTCGAGTTATTTTCTGATGCTCGCGCCGAAGTTCCGCCCGCTGATATTCGCCGACTGCGCGGTGAATGCCGACCCAAGCGCGGAAGAGCTTGCCGGCATCGCTATCGCCTCGGCGCGCAGCGCGCAGTCGTTGTTCGGTGAGGCGCCGCGCGTCGCTATGCTATCGTTCTCGACCCAAGGTAGCGCGCAGCACGCGCGGGTCGAGAAGGTGCGAACGGCGCTTAAGCTTGTGCGCGAACGCGAGCCGACACTCGCTGCCGACGGCGAATTCCAGGCCGATGCAGCGCTAGTGCCGACGGTGGCGCAGAAGAAGCTGAAAACGCCGAGCACCGTTGCCGGCAACGCCAATGTGTTGATCTTCCCGGATCTTGATTCCGGAAATATCGGCTACAAGCTAACACAGTGGCTCGGCGGCGTGCAGGCGATCGGCCCGTTCCTCCAGGGCTTCGCCAAGCCGATCAGCGATCTTTCGCGCGGGGCGAACGAGGACGACATCGTCACGACCTGCGCGGTGGTGGCCGCGTGCGCCGGCTAATCTTCAACGTCCTCGTCCGACAACACGCGTAGCGCAGCGCCCTCAACGTCACTGTATTGACCGGTGCGCAGCGCCCACAGGAAGGCGAACAGCCCGGTCAGTCCCAGGCCGAGCGCCATCGGCACCAGATAGACCAGCACGTTCATGACGCTCTCCTGGCGCGCAGCGCGTTCAACGTCACCATCAACGAGGAGCCGGACATCGCCAGCGCGGCGATCAGCGGCGTGACTGCACCGGCGATGGCGACCGGCACGGCGACCGCATTATAGAGCGCTGCCAGCCACAAATTCTGCCGCATCAGCGCGCGCGCCCGGCGAGCGACTGCGACCGCCTCGAGCACCGGCTGCAGCCGTTCGCCGAGGAACACGGCGTCGGCATGCGCCTGCGTTAGGTCCGCGGCAGCGATCGGCGACAGCGACACATGCGCAGCGGAAAGGGCCGGCGCGTCGTTGAGGCCGTCGCCGACCATTAGGATGTGACGGCCTTGCGCCTTTAGGACCTCGATGCGGGCAATCTTTTCCGCCGGCTTCAGATCGCCGGCCCATTGCGCGATGCACAGCGCATCGGCGATGGGACATACCGCTGCGGTGCGGTCGCCCGACAGGATGTGCAGGTCGAGCTTCAGCGCAGCTAGCGCCTTGATTACGTCGTCCGCGTCGGAGCGCAGCTTCTGACTGATGGCGATGCTGGCGGAACGGCCGCCGTATGCAAAATAGATGTGTGAGCTGTCGGGGTCGCGCGCGGTGGCCGGAACGATGCCACAGAATTGCGCGCTGCCGAGCCGCGCCTCGATGCCGCTGAGCGTTGTACGCACACCCTGCCCGGGCTCCTCGATGACACCCTCGTACGGCACGTTGCGCGCGCTTTCGCGCGCCAGCGCCACCGCCAGCGGGTGCCGGCTAGACAGCGCGAGGCGCGCGGCGACCTGCAGAAGCTCCGGATCGAGCGCGGCGGCATTGGCGACGCGCGGCTCCGGCAGCGTGAGCGTGCCGGTCTTGTCGAAGATAACGGTGTCGGCTTCGCCCAGCCGCTCGACGACGTCGCCCGCGTTGAGGATCACCCCAGCACGGAACAGCGCGCCGGAAGCCACCACCTGCACCGCGGGAATCGCCAGCGCCAGTGCGCAGGGACAGGTAATGATCAGGACAGCGATGGCAGTCACCACCGCGTCGTGGAAGGAAGCGCCGGCCAGCAGCCAGCCGGTCAGCGTGAGCGCGGCTGTCGTATGTACCACTGGCGCATAGAAGCGTGAGGCGCGGTCGGCGAGCCGCCGGGTGTGCGACTTCGCGCTGGCGGCCTGCTCGAGCAACCGCTCGATCTCATCGAGCAGCGTGGCGCGGTCGGCAGCGGTCACGCGCATGGTGAGCGCGCCGGCATAATTCAAGCTGCCGGCATAGATGGTGGCGCCGGCGGCAACGGCGCGGCGAGCCGTTTCACCGGTGATCAGGCCCTCGTCAAGCTCGGAGGCGCCGCTGAGCACGACACCGTCGGCTGGCACCCGCTCGCCCGGCTTGACCAAAAGCCGGTCGCCGGAATTGAGCGCCGCCACCGGCACGCTCACCAGCTCGTCGCCGGCGAAGCGATGCGCGGTGTCCGTCTTCAGCGCCGCCAGATTACCGGCGACCGCGCGCGTCTTGCGGCGCATGGCGTGATCAAGCGTACGTCCGACCAACAGAAAGAACAGCAGCATCACCGCCGAGTCAAAATAGGCGTGCTCGGCGTGGTTGGCGGTCTCGATCACCGATATCGCCAGCGCCAGCGTGACGCCGAGGGAGATCGGAACATCCATGTTTACCGAGCGCGCCCGCAGCGCACGCCAGGCGCTGGCAAAGAACGGCTGGCCGGCATAGGCCGCCGCTGGCAGCGCAATCAGCGCCGAGGCCCAGTGGAAGAAATCGCGCGTCTCCGGCGTGATGTCGGTGACGTTGCCCGACCACACTGAGACGGAAAGCAGCATGATGTTCATCGCCGCGAAGCCGGCGACCGCGAGGCCGCGCAGAAGGCGCCGCATCTCAGTCGCCTCCTCCTGCTCGGCGCGCAGCGGGGCGAAGGGATGGGCGCGATAGCCGATGTGCTCCAGCGTCTCGACGATCTGCGCCGGGGCGAGCGCGCCGTCGGCCCAAGCCACGCGCAGCCGGCGGTTGGTGAAATTGAGCCGCGCCTCGGTGATGCCCGGCAGGCGTTTCACTGCGCCCTCGATTTTGCTGATGCAGGAGCCGCAGGCGATGCCCTCGACGGCGAGCTCCATGGCGAGCCTGCCATCTCCGGCTGGTTTGGCGTAATGCGAGAGGTCAAGCGCCTCAGCCATAACGTTCACCGCAAGGTGACGCGGTTGCGCGAGCGGAACAATCTTTGGTCGCCGCGATAAAGATCGACGATCAGGTCCCATTGGCCGGGCTGCGCCGGCGCCTCCCCGCGAAATGCATCGCCGGAAACCGGACGCATATCGATCACGCGATCGAGCCGTTCGTCGGCCGGGTGTGCAAGCCGTGCATCCGCGCTGAGACCGGCGAGCACCTTGCCCTGCGCGTCGCGTGCGCTGATGTCGAGCACCGCCTGCCCAGCGAAATCGCGCGCGATCCGTCCAGTGACTCGCCAATGCAACGCGTTCTGCTGCTCGGCGACGGCCACCTCGTGCTCGAATTGCAGGCCGGCCATGTAGGAGCTGGTAGTCTCAACACCACCGAAGGTGGAAATGGCGGCGCGCACCAGCACGCCGTTGACCGCGAATACGACGACGAAGAAGCTCACAAGCCAGAGCAGCACATGGCGGCCGGTGAGTTCACGCGGATTCGACTTCGGGTTGGACATGGTTCACCTCACCTCAGGGGCGAAGAAGTGGTCGTGCGCGATGGTCTGCTGGCCGGTAGCGATGTCGGTGAGACGGAAGACGACCTGTGTCGCCGGCGGCGGCGGCAGGCCGTAGTCGGTCACCACAACACGCAGCTCGCGCGTCTGGTCGGGGCCGACCTCGATCCATGGCTCGCCGTCCTCGCGCGGCGGCACACCGACGAGATCGATCAGCGTCGCCGGCAGGCCGTTGAAGTTGAGCGCGAATTCGCGCGTCTTGAGATGCTTGTTGACGATGCGGATGGTGTAGCCGTTACGCACCGAGCCGTCGGAAAGGCGGACGAACATCGGATTGCGGTCGTGGATGACGCTGATACCCTCGTCTTCGCGCGTCGCCAGCGTGAACAGCATGATGCCACCGGCGATGACGATAATCGCGGCGTAGAGCACCGTGCGCACGCGAACGAGCTTGATGATAGGCTCCTTGCCCTCCATGCGGCGCTTGATGTTCATGTCGGTGTCGTAGCCGATCAGGCCGGGCGGACGGCCGAGCTTTTTCATCATCGCGTTGCAGGCGTCGATGCATAGCCCGCACTGGATGCATGCGACATCGGCCCCGTTGCGGATATCGACGCCGGTCGGGCAGACGCGCACGCACTGTTTGCAATTTGTGCAGTCGCCGGCGGGCTCGCCGCGCGCCCGCAATTCCTGCGCCTTGGCGACCGCCGTGCGCGGTTCGCCGCGGTCATAGCGGTAGGTCACGTTGAGTGCATATTCGTCGGTTAGCGCGGCCTGGATGCGCGGCCACGGGCACATATAGACGCAGACCTGCTCGCGCATGTGACCGGCCAGCGTGTAGGTGGTGAAGGTGAGGATACCAATGAAGACGTAGGCGACAAACGGCGCCTGACCGGTCGCCAGCTCCTTCACCAGCGTAGGCGCGTCGGCGAAATAAAGCACCCAAGCGCCGCCGGTCCACCAGGCCACCATCAGCCAGAGAAAGTGCTTGACCGCCTTGCGCGCATAGGTCTCGAGTGTCCATTTGCGCTCATCGCGCAGTATATGATCGCGGCGATCGCCTTCGATCCACCGCTCGATGGCAAAAAACAGGTCACTCCACACC
>Ga0207805_1000027_pt1 | contig 20212 bp, 19 predicted proteins | sample LuqExpMetageno49_FD_187807 | JGI IMG/M metagenome (GOLD analysis project Ga0207805, IMG submission 187807) | Tropical forest soil microbial communities from Luquillo Experimental Forest, Puerto Rico - Sample 49 (SPAdes) | ecosystem: Environmental > Terrestrial > Soil > Tropical forest ... | reverse complement strand
TTCTCAGGAATATGTCCGAGTGGCGGAATTTTGCCGATGTCATAGAGGTCCTTGAGCGGAGCGACGTTCTTTGCCTTAACAACGGCCGGCATGACTACTCTCCTGGTCGAACAGCAGTCTGGCGCAATTTATATTGCATTGCAACAAATCCTTCCGTCCTGTGCTAATGACTGCGCCGGCCGGCTCGCCGGAGCGCCGATCGTCCATCACGCGTTCTCGCAAAAGCGGCGGACAGCTGGATTGCATCTGGATTGGGTCGCGCGCAAGGCCCATGTTGCATGCAACAAAGGCTGAGCCACACTGCCGCTGTAAAGGGTGACGCGATGCGCGACAAACCCTGGATTTTTCGGACCTATGCCGGCCATTCGACGGCCGCGGACTCCAATGCGCTCTATCGCAAAAACCTCGCCAAGGGGCAGACCGGCCTCTCGGTCGCCTTCGATCTGCCGACGCAGACCGGTTACGACTCGGATCACATGCTGGCGCGGGGCGAGGTCGGCAAGGTTGGCGTGCCCGTCTGCCATTTGGGCGACATGCGCGCGCTGTTCGAAGGCATCCCGCTCGGCAGCATGAACACCTCGATGACCATCAACGCCACCGCGGCGTGGCTGATGGCGCTCTACATCGCGGTGGCCGACGAGCAGAATACGCCGCGTGCTTCGCTCACCGGCACCATCCAAAACGACATCATCAAGGAATATCTCTCGCGCGGCACATACGTGTTTCCGCCGGCGCCGTCGATGCGGCTGATCAAGGACGTGGCAATCTTCACTACCTCCGAGCTGCCGAAATGGAATCCGATGAACATCTGCTCCTACCACCTGCAGGAGGCAGGAGCGACTCCGGTGCAGGAGCTTGCTTTCGCGTTGGCGACCGCCATTGCCGTACTCGACACGGTGAAGAAGTCGGGCGAGGTCAGCCAGAAAAAATTCGGCGAAGTGGTCGGCCGTATATCGTTCTTCGTCAATGCCGGCCTGCGCTTCATCACCGAGATGTGCAAGATGCGCGCCTTCGTTGACTTATGGGACGAGATCACGCGCGAGCGCTACGGCGTCACCGATCCCAAGCAGCGGCTGTTCCGCTATGGCGTGCAGGTGAATTCTCTCGGGCTGACCGAGCAACAAGCGGAGAACAATGTCACCCGCATTCTGCTTGAGATGCTGGCTGTCACTTTGTCCAAGAATGCGCGCGCCCGCGCCGTGCAGTTGCCGGCCTGGAACGAGGCTCTCGGCCTACCTCGGCCGTGGGATCAGCAGTGGTCGCTGCGCATGCAACAGATACTCGCCTACGAAACCGATCTGCTCGACTACGGCGATATCTTCGACGGCTCAGCCGAGATCGACGGCAAGGTCGAGGACCTCAAGGCGAAGGCCAAGGAAGAAATCAAGCGCATTGAAGAGATGGGCGGCGCAGTGGCCGCCGTCGAATCGGGCTACATGAAGCAACAGTTGGTCGAATCTAACACCGCACGTCTCGAAGCGATTGAACGCGGTGAGCAGATCGTGGTCGGCGTCAACAAATATCTGGAGAGTGAAGCTTCTCCGCTCACCGGCGGCGTTGAATCAATCCTCACCGTGTCGGAGGAGGCCGAGCGCGGGCAGATCCAACGGCTGCAGACCTGGCGCGCACAGCGCGACAATAACGCGGTCGCCGCCGCGCTGACGGAGTTAAGGCGCGCGGCCACGATCGGCGGCAATATCATGCCGCCCTCGATCCAGTGCGCCAAAGTCGGCGTCACCACCGGTGAATGGGGATGGACGCTGCGCGAATGTTTCGGCGAATATCGCGCGCCGACCGGCGTCGGCCGCGCCATGCGCAACGACGTCACGGGACTCGACGACATTCGCGCCGACGTCGATCGCGTGTCCAGGAAGCTCGGACGGCGACTCACATTCTTGGTCGGCAAGCCAGGGCTCGACGGCCACTCCAACGGAGCTGAGCAGATTGCGGTACGCGCGCGCGATTCCGGTATGCAGGTGGTCTACGAAGGCATAAGGCTGACTCCGGAAGAGATCGTCAATGCCGCGCGCAAGGAGAAGGCTCATGTCATCGGCCTGTCGGTGCTGTCCGGCAGCCATCTGCCGCTCGTTCACGACGTGGTCGGCCGCATGAAGCAGGCGAACCTGAACGTGCCGCTGGTGGTCGGCGGCATCATTCCGCCGGAGGACGTCGCCGAACTCGAAAAGGCAGGAATAGCGGCGGTCTATACGCCGAAAGATTTCGAGCTGAACCGCATCATGTCGGATGTGGTGCGCATCGTTGAACAGGCGAACGGCGCGACCAAGGTTTAGTGCTGCTGCCCAGAATGAAGCGCCCGTTGACTTCGCGCTTGGGGCCAGCGGTTGCGGCAAACCGGATTGACGTTGATCACGCTCCTGAAGCTCACTGCTGACGCAAATTATCTAGGACGCTGCTCTGGATTTTGCGTAATCGTGCAGCACGTTCGGCCAAGATGAGTCGCGGGCAGGGAGCAAGAAAAGGTCCAAAGCCCGAAGTCAGCGCCCGAGCTGTTAAGAAATGTCGGCTAGGGCCTGCGCGAGCCCGCTGAGACTGACTGGCTTCACCAGATAGAAATTCATACCGGAGGCGCGGGCGGCGGCTTCCTCGGCCCCTTCGCCCCGGCTAGAAATGCAGATCACCGGTACCTGCCCTGACTTACCCGGCAGCGCGCGGATGCGCCGCGTCGCCTCGATGCCATCGATGCCGGTCAACGCTACGTTCATCAGCACCGCGTCGTGGCCACCGATCTCCACCGTCTTCACCGCCGCCTCGCCGCTCTCGACAAACTCCACGCGGTGACCGAGCTCGTTCAGGATTGTGTTAATCACCACGCGGCTGTGAGGATTATCCTCGACGCAGAGGATCGCCAGCGTGCGCCTGGGCGCGGCGTGCGTGGCAACGCGCTCGGGCGGCAAGTCGATGCGCTCGGCCGGCGCGATTAAGCGGAAGGTGGTGCCGTGGCCCTTTTTGCTGGTCACTTTGATATCGCCGCCCATAGCCCTTGCGACGCGCTTGACGAACACCAAGCCGAGGCCGGCGCCCCCATAGCGGCGCGCCACCGCTTCGCTCGCCTGCGCGAAGGGGCGGAAAAGGCGCTTGATGTCGCGCGGTCTGATGCCGATGCCAGTGTCGGTGACTGTGAAGATGAGCTGCACGCGCTTCTGTCCAGCTGGCTTGGCGGCGGCGGTAAACATCACCGCGCCGTCGGCGGTGAATTTGACCGCGTTGTCAGTGAGATTTTCAAGTGCCGCGCGCAAGCGCAGCGCGTCGCCGGCAACCATCGCCGGCAGATCTGGCGCGAGCGCGATCTCGGCCTTGAGGCCCCTGTTGCCAGCGCGCGCGCTCAGCGTTGCGGCCACCGCCTCGGCGAGGCGCCGCGGCGAGAACGGCTCGCGATGCAGGACGAGGCGGTGAGCATCGCTCCTGACCGCGTCGACGATCAGCGTCGTAAGCCCCGTGAGGTGGTCGGCGCCGCTCTTGATGGCGTTCGCCCATTCGCGCTCGCGCGACCCAACGTTGGAGGTTGCCAGCAGCTCAGCAAGCGCAACGATGCCGGTGAGCGGCGTACGGATGTCGTGCGCGATAGCAGCAAGCGCGGCCTCGATCGCGCGCAAGGGCGATCTTTTTGCTACGCGCACTGCCTTGCGCTGCGGTTTTCTGGTCCTGCGCTTTGCCATCCCTGCCCGGACCCGACAATGCCACGGAAGCCGCGCTCAATCGAGCCCGACGAGCTTGCGGATGTCGGTTGGGTTAAGACCGCGCGAGCGCAGTTCGCGTAACCCCGTAGCGGAAGTCGATTTCGACAGCTTCTTGCCGTCGGTATCGAGGACCAGGCGGTGGTGGTGATAGCGCGGCTGCGGCAGCCCGAGCAGCGCCTGCAGCAGGCGATGCATACTGGTCGCGTGGAACAGATCTTGGCCACGCACAACGTCGGTTACGCCTTGCGCGGCGTCGTCGACGACCACTGCCAGATGGTAACTGGTCGGCGTCTCCTTGCGCGCCAGGATGACGTCGCCCCAGGCGGCGGGATTGGCCGCGACGGCGCCCGATTCGCCGGCTGGACCGGTGCCGGTTTCAGTCCAAAGTAGCGGCCCGACACGCTTGAGCGCAGCAGCCACGTCGAGACGCACGGCGTAAGGCTTGCCGGTATCAATGCGGTGCGTGCGCTCGGCGGTTCTGAGGAGCGTGTTGTGGCGGCCCGGAAAGAGCGGCGCGCCGTCCGGGTCGTGTCCAATCGCCGCGCGTGCGATTTCGGTACGGCTTTCGTAAGCGCGATAGGTGAGCCCCATCGTCTGCAGTCTGCCCAGCGCGGCCTGATAATCCGCGTAATGCTGCGACTGTCGCCACACCGGTTCTTCCCAGCGCAGCCCCAGCCAGGCCAGGTCCTCGTAGATCGCCGTCTCGTATTCCGGCCGGCAGCGCGTCTCATCGATGTCCTCGATGCGCAGCAGCATACGGCCACCAGCAGCCTTCGCCTTGTCGGCATTAAGCACCGCCGAGAGCGCGTGGCCGAGATGCAGGTAGCCGTTGGGCGACGGCGCAAAGCGGAAACCGGGTGGCATGAAATTTCGACTCGTCATACACCGCAAAGGCGGGGTATGCGGCTACTAACTAGCATGACCCAATTCCTCCACACCCAGGCCGACCTGGAAGCCGCTCTCTCCCAACTCATCCTAAAAGATCCGCGGCTCAAGCCAGTGGTGGAAAAGGCCGGCGCGTTCGCGCTGCGCCGGCGCGAGCCGGGCTTTGCCGGGCTCTGTTCCATCGTCTGCGGGCAGCAGCTGTCGACAGCGAGCGCCGCCGCGATTCGCGCCCGGCTGTTTGCGGCCTTCAATCCCTTCCATCACGACCCGGTGCGCAAGGCGCGCACCGACAAGCTCAGGCGCATTGGGCTGTCGGCGCCGAAGATCAAGTCCATCCGCGAGATCAGCAAAGCCGTCGCGAAAGGCGACATCGACCTGATCGCGCTCGGCAACATGGACGTCGATGAAGCGCATGCAGCGCTTACCAGACTGCACGGCATCGGGACGTGGAGCGCAGACATCTATCTATTGTTCTGCCTCGGCCACGCGGATGCCTTTCCCGCCGGCGACCTGGCAATGCAGGAATCCGCGCGCCTTGCCTTCGGGCTGCGCAAGCGTCCGGACGCCAAGGCGCTTACCGAGCTCGCCGAGGCATGGCGGCCGTGGCGCGGTGTGGCGGCTCATCTCTTGTGGGCCTATTATCGTGTGGTGAAGAAGCGCGACGTAGTGCCGCTGCAAGCCGCAGCGCAATCCCAAAAAAAGCAACGGAGAAAAATTGGTCGCTGAACTCTACGGCCCGCGCATTGAGCCGCGCTCGGGCAAGGCGCGGCAACTGGTGGTGTTCCTGCACGGCTACGGTGCCGACGGCAACGACCTGATCAACATCGGGCAGGCGTGGCAAAATCTCTTGCCGGAAGCCGCCTTCGTCTCGCCGCATGCGCCGCACCCGTGTGGGCAGGCACCGATGGGGCGCGAATGGTTTCCCCTCACCTTCCGCGACAACAACGAGCGATGGGTAGGTGTCAACGCCGCGGCGCCGGAGCTCACCGCGTTCCTCGACGCTGAATTGAAGCGGCGCAACCTGCCGCCTTCGGCGCTGGCGCTGGTTGGATTTTCGCAAGGGACCATGATGGCGCTGCACGTCGGCTTGCGCCGCGAAGTCGCACCGGTGGCGATCGTCGGCTATTCCGGACTGTTCGTGGTGCCGGAAAACGTCACGCCGGAGAAATTCGCCGCCCAGATCCGCGCGAAGCCGCCAGTGCTGCTAATTCACGGCGACCGTGACGACCTGATTCCCGTGCAGGCTTTGTTCCATGGCGCGCAAGGCCTCGCCGCACTCGACATCCCGACCGAATGGCACATCTCGCAAGGCATCGGCCACGGCATAGACCAGGAGGGCCTGCGGCAAGGCGGCGAGTTCATCGCGCATAATGTGGCGCGTCTGAAATAAGACGACCGCGGGTAAGTCCGCGTATTGGCTTCACAATTCTGTAACGCTGCCCTATTACTAGGTGGCGAGCTGCGTGGCGGCAGCTATAAGGAGGGGTTTAGAGGAGTCTGGCTTGAACGTGCACTTATCGCCCAGCGGTTTTCCAGCGCTGGTGCTCAACGCGGACTTCCGGCCGTTGAGCTATTACCCCCTGTCGCTGTGGTCATGGCAGGACGCAATCAAGGCCGTCTTCCTCGAACGCGTCAACATCGTCGCCAACTACGACCGCGCAGTGCGCAGTCCCAGCCTCGAAATCAAACTGCCGAGCGTGGTGTCGCTGAAAACTTTCATCAAGCCGTCGACTCATCCGGCCTTCACCCGCTTCAATGTTTTCTTGCGCGACCGCTTCTCCTGCCAATACTGCGGCCAGCGCGAGGATCTGACCTTCGATCATCTGCTCCCGCGTTCGCGCGGCGGGCACACGACCTGGATAAATGTCGTCACGGCCTGCTCGGTTTGCAACCTGCGCAAGGGCAACCTGACGCCACCGGAAGCCAAGATGTGGCCATCGCAGATGCCGTTCCAGCCGACGGTACAGCATCTGCACCGCAACGGCCGCGCCTTCCCGCCAAATTACCTGCACGAAAGCTGGCTCGACTATCTCTATTGGGACACCGTGCTCGAGCCTTGATTCTTACATAGTCCATCGCTTTGAACGCCGGCCCGATCGAGGCGCTGCGTTACGGGTGAGCGTCAGCCCGGCAGCATCCGCTGCAACACGCCATCGCGTCGGACAAAGTAGTGGTACAGGGCGGTCGCGACGTGGAGAGCGACAAGCGTCAGCGTCAAATAGCAGGCCAGTACGGTATGCGCGTCGCCGGTCCATCCCCATCCGGGCGTGCGGGTCGGCATCAACTTGGGCAACTCGTAGCCGAACATCACCATAGGCATACCGCGCCAGGAGGCGTTCATCCAGCCCAGGACCGGCAGGACGAACAGCAGCGCATACAAGGCCCAGTGGATGATGCGGGCCGACTGCGCCTGCCAGGGCGGTAGGCCGGGGCAGGGCGTCGGCTCGCCATGCGCGGCGCGCCGAGCAAGCCGCATGACGACAACCGCGAGGATGATCATACCGAAGTTGAAATGCAGACTGATCAGCGTCGTGACCGGCGTGTTGCGGCCGATGTGCGGCATGGTGAAAGCGAAGATGAACTGCGTGATTAGCAAGAGGACGATCAACCAATGCAGCAATTTGGCGGTACCGGTGTAACCGGTTGCTTTGGGTATTTCAGGCATGAAATGGGGAGGTCCTTGCACGGGAAGCGGGGCGTGTCCCTATATGGATTGCAGCGATGGATGTCGAGATGGACTACTAACCGCGTCCGCGTGATTTGAGCGCACCCCAACCGGCAACCAAGGCCAGAAAGAAGGAGAGCAGCACATCATAGCCGGCGAGTGAGAGCCCGAGGAAACGCCACTCCGCCTCGTCGCAGCGGATCAGGCTGATGCGGTTCTGCAATTGGTTCATGATGTCGCGTGCGTTGCCGAATTTGTTGATCGGTCCGGAGCAATCAACCGGCCCTGGCCACCATTTCCATTCCACGCCGGCATGATAAGCTGACAGTCCGGTGTTCCACAGCATGACGACCATAATCGCCAGGAAGCCGAGCAGCATGACCTTGCGTGAGGCGCCGTAGCTAGCGCCGAGCCACAGCAGCACCGCCAGCGGGATACTGAAATAGAACGCGACCCGCTGCTCGAGGCAGAGCGGACACGGCAGGATCAGGAATACATATTGGAAGACGTAGACGGTCGCGATGGCGAGCGCGCCCACTACTGCAATTATCGCCGCGGCAGAAAGCTGCGGCTTCTCGCGAGCTATGGCCAGGTAATAGTTCATCCTGCGCAACCGGACGCTGCCCAAACCGTCATTCATTCATTAGAGAGTGGCGCCTGGTACTTACCTTATGAAGGGAACTAATTTAAAGGGCCTGGCAGTCGTAGTGTTCCTAAATTGGAACTTTGTCTGAGGTTCCGCAACAAGTCTTGACTGGGGACGAGGGTCGCGACCCTTTCACCAAGAATGCAGCCGGAGCGCGGCCTTCTGGCGCAAATGATCTCGTGCCCGCTGAAACTACCAGCTCTGCTCGGCGTTATAAAAGTTGGTGAAATTCCGTGCGCATCCGAATCCGTACCGTTTCGTAGCAGGGAAAGGACAAAGCGATGGCTCACTTGCTGACATACATGACCACCCCGGAAGCTTGGCAGCGCTGGAAAAAGTTACCCTCCCAAGGTGTGGTGAAGCGGGACTGGGTCCCGACCGGACGCATCGATTTCGCCACCCGCTTCTATGGCAACCTCGAAGATTCCGATCAGCCAAGCGAATTCAAGTTGATCGTCGAAGAACGTCGGATTGTCGAGAGCATTACCGGAAACGAAAATCTCGAGATCCAATGGAGGCTCGCAACCCTAAACGAGGCAAAAGTAGTGGTAGCGCAATATCATAAATATCTGTCGGAAAATTCGCTCATCAAATCCGTATTTGATGAGCCGGCATCGCTACCTCCACCAAAGAGGATTCAAAAGATTCAGGAGAGTACCGCAGCCTAAGCCTGATCGTTCAGTGGTGGAGTCGATGAGGCATCCATTGGCGTAGGAGAGCGCCAACATGGACATGAGGCGCGGCGCCCTTGCGCGGTGCGTTAAGCTGCTTTTTGAGCGCCGCAACTTGTGCCCTGAGGTCAACAAGCTCAACCTTCAGCCCCTCACGCTCGATCTTGAGCAGGTTGATAAAGTCACTTTTCTTGCTCAATTGCACGAGTTGGCCTGCGGCTTTGTTGTTAAGCTGTTCGATGATTATTTCGAGGCGTCGCGCTGACATCGCAAATTCTGCGCGCAACAGATCTTTATCGGCTTGTATCTCTTCAAATGATTGCGGCAGGGCGCCCTCTAGCCGCCTAACGGTGAGCCGCACTGCGCGGTTGTGGACGAGGGGCACGACGGCCACCCCGATGAGGCAGCCACACAGAAGACCGATGCCAATACACATGATCGATTCGATCATCTGGAGCATTCGCAAAAAAGAGGCTACGCAAGCCTGCGCAGCCAAGTGGCTCGCTCCAGTCAAGGGGCAGAGTGGAGCGGCGTAGCTGTACAACGCAAGAGTCGTCGTTTCGTTCCGGTCGCGCTGACTTGAACCAATCGGCCCAATTCCTATTTTTTTGGACGAGATTTCGTGAAAATGAATTGCGGCGGAACAGGAACAGTGGGAGAGGCGGCTTATTTGACGTCTTTGTGGGGCTGAATTTTCCCCGCGCCGAGCTACTTCAGTGCCTATGCCACCACTAGTCTGAAGATTTTGGTCGCTTAGCTGTTTGCATAAATCCCTGAAGAAGTATCCGGTTGCCCGTTCCCGTGACTATTAGGCACGTCACCCAATTGCATTCGATGCCTCCGGAACTCCGGTTCCTGTAAAGTCTTTCACGGCGGCGAAACCGGTCGAGGATTAGGCTAGCACGGTACCAACAGTCGGGAATGAAAGAAAACTCGAATATCGAAAATACCACGGACGATCAGACAACCGCGATTGCAAAATCGGGTCGTCGCAGGAGAAGGCCGATCATTGCCTCTAAGAGGAATTACGATTGGTACGGGAAAGCGAAAGCAAAGCTGCGATCAAGCAAGTTGTTGCGGCGGCGCCACACCAGGCAAGTGATCGATATTCAAAAATGCTTTAGGTGTGAACTGCCGATGCGATGGCATTCCGAGCATCTCATAGATGGTTCGCAGGGGCGTAAACCCGTACAGGTTTTTGAATGCGCGAATTGCGGGCAGCTAAGCGCCCATGCCGGACAGCGCAAAAATCCTAAGCTACGCGCTTAAGCATCGGTACAGCGGCAAGGCGCTCACATCGCTTGCATTCAAAGACGAGCATTTCCTTTTGCTTACCGTGGTTCCCCACCTCCTGAACTGAATGAAATACCATCGATTGTTTGCACTTGCGGCAAACCGGCCCGCGACGCGTTGTCTCGTCCATGGCCGCAACCCTCGATTAGTAAAAATTTATTGCGCGCCAACTGGACAATGTCGAGGGAATTCTGCGGTACACGGTCAGTAGCACTGACTTAAGGCAAAAACACCCCGCAAAGTGCTGTCGCCGACAAATCACTAAAACTCGAGGAGGAAGCCCGCTCGGAAAATTGCTGGCAAGCAATTGAAAAACTGCGGTGCTATGTTCAGCCGTTGCGCCACTAATGGAGCTAATGGATCGGTGCACTCTAGGTAGCGGTTTCATGCTCTTCGGTCAGTTGGCACTCCTTCTTGCTGCCGCGTTCGCGGGAGCCGCCTTCTATGTCAATTTCGCCGAGCATCCCGCGCGCCTCGGCTTGGACGATAAAAGTTTACTCAAACAATGGAAGCCTAGCTACGGCGCTGGCTACACAATGCAGGCAAGCTTAGCTGCCGTTTCAGGAATACTCGGTTTGCTTGCAGCATGGACTAGTCAAAATTGGCACTGGATCGTTGGAGCGGCGCTTATACTTGCGAACTGGCCCTATACCTTTATCGCCATTATGCCGACGAATCACAAACTAGAAGCAATCTCGGAGGCTGATGCAGGCCCGAAGTCGCGTGATCTGCTTGTGTTATGGGGGAAGCTGCATGCCGTCCGAACGTTGCTCGGTATTTCTGCAACTCTGGCGTATCTGTGGGCCCTCCATTAAGAGGAGCCGACCGACGCGAGAGCACAGCGTGTAAAGCTCTTTCCTATTTTTGTCCGCTTGTGGGCCGCTGACATACCGGTCTCGCATGCATCGCTGCTTTCGGGGGTAAAGCGAACATCGCGGACATCGCGGTTGCGGTCGCGCCCCGGGCAGCGGGCAACATTCCTCTCTCCGACCTCAGGATCAAGCGGCAATTATTCACCGTGGAGATGTGAACAGTGTGGCCGCGGTGCAACAATGCGATCAATTCGCGATGCATGCCATAATTGGTGCATAATTGGTGATTGTGATCGTGGCTGGATTTAAAAAATCGACCCCGATCCAGCGAGAGCTATGGGGGATGGGGTAGGATCGGAGCCTGCTCTTGGGGCTCAGAGCGGCTCCGATCTTATTTTAACCGCGCGGATAGCAGCAAATTGGTTCACTTTTGTGAGCCGGAAAAATTTCGCAATGGCGAGCTACGGCTTTGCGCTCGTCATGGGGATTTGAAAAAACTCAGGTTTTGTAACGCGGAAAACTATGGCCGTTATAGAGAGAACGGCTTCAGCGGTTTCGTATTATTTATGTCTTTTCGATTTCTGTCATCTGCCTTGCCTCATGCTCCTTATTCCTGAAGCTCGCTAATATTGCCAATTCGCGCATTCGCCGGACAGGTTTTCATCGATTGACACATACGCTTTCTCTAATGGATAAACTTTTATCTAGGATGTACCTGCATCAACGGCTGTAGCGTCGCCACCCGATTGCCTTCCGTGTCACGAACGGACATATACGATCCACTCCGAGTATTTCCGTCTGTTCGCCAGGCAGCTCGCCGCCAGCTTCTTTCACCTCCCGACGCAAACAAACCACGCTAATTGAGAGCGGGCCGAGTGTTCAGCCGCGCAGCGCCCGCAGGGCGTTGAAGATGACGGCTACGTCAATGAGCTCCTGCAGTAGGGCGCCCTCGACCGGCACGATGTAGCCGAGCGCGGCGGCGACCATGGCCAGGATGGAAAGCCCCATCCCGGCAACAACGCTTTGGAGCGCGATAAAACGCGAGCGCTGCGCGATGCGCATTGCCGGCAGCACGCGGTCAAGCTGATCGACAAGGAGCACCACGTCGGCCGCCTCGGCCGAGGCCGCCGCCCCCTTGGCCCCCATCGCCATGCCAATGTCGGCAGCCGCCAGCGCCGGCGCGTCGTTGACGCCGTCGCCGATCATCATCACCGGACCGTTCTTGCGCTCCGACAATACCACCAGGATTTTCTGGTCGGGCGTGAGCTCCGAGCGCACCAGATCGAGCGACAAGCCGCTGCTGAAGAAGTGTGCGACCTCGTGGCGGTCGCCAGTGGCCAGCACGATGCGTTCGATGCCAAGCTCGCGCAAGTCGCGCAGCAGCTCTTCGGTGCCAGCGCGCAGTTCATCCGCGAGGACAAGCAAGCCGGCGAGCTTGCCATCGACGGCGACAGCGGAGGCGACGGCGCCGGGCGGGCGGTCGCCCGCAAGGCTCCAAACCGCAGGGCCAAATTTGCCAGCGATGAAATGCAAGCCGCCAACAGCGGCCATGCGGCCATCGACCTTGCCCTCGATCCCTTCGCCCGGAATTTCCACCACTTCCGCGGGAATCGCTAGCGACAGGCTTCTGCCGCGCGCTTCGGCGACGATGGTCTGCGCGATGATGTGCTTACTGGCCTGGTCGAGCGAGGCGGCGATGCGCAAGAGCTCGTCCGGCGTTATGCCGTCGACAGTGCGGATATCGATTAGTTTGGCCTGGCCAATGGTCAGCGTGCCGGTCTTGTCGATGACCAGCGCGCGCACCCGCGCCAGTGTCTCGATCGCCTTGCCGCCCTTGATCAGGATGCCGAGCTTGGCCGCCCGCGAGAGCCCGGCGACGATCGCCACAGGAACCGCAAGAATGAGCGGACAGGGCGTAGCCACAACCAGAACCGCCACCGCGCGGACGGCGTCGCCACTGAGCGCCCATGCAGCGGCTGCAAGCAGCACGGTTACGGCCAGGAACAGAATGGCATAGCGGTCGGCTAGTCGCGACATCGGGGCGCGCGACCGCTGGGCCGCCTCCACTAACCGGATCACGCCGGCATAGGTGCTATCAGTAGCGAGCCGCGCGGCCACAAGGTCGAAGGCGTCGCCGACGTTGGTCGAGCCGCTCAGTACCGCCTCACCGCTGCGCCTCTGCACCGGCAGCGATTCCCCGGTCAGCGCCGACTGGTCGAGCACCGCCACACCCTCGGCGATGGCGCCATCCACCGGCACCATGTCGCCTTGGCGGACCAGCAGACGGTCGCCCGGGCGTACCAGATCGAGCGCGACCTCCGCGAGCTGACCATCCCGATGAATAACCGCGGTACGGGGCACCCGCGACAGCAGAGCGGTCATCTCGCGCCGAGCCGCTCGCTCGGCGTAGCTCTCCAGGTACTGACCACCAGCATACATCAAGGCCACGATGGCGGCGGCGAGGTTCTCGCCAACCGCCAACGCCGCCGTCATCGACAGTGCGGCGACGATATCGAGACCGAGATCGCCACTCCGCAGGCTAGTGACGATTTCCGCCAGCAGCGCCAACAACACCGGAACAGTGACAGCGATCCAGATCACCGGCGACCAGGAGGCGAAGCCGGCGAGCTTAACCGCAAAGCCTGTCAAAAGGCCGAGCGCAGCCAATACGGCGAGCAGCCGCCGGACGCGCTGCAACGTGTCTCCGACCAACATAGGTGCCAATTTCGGCCGCCTTTACCGCAGGCGCCATGAGCGAAATCAAAGCGCACCGAACTCGCTGCAGACTTGATCTGGCACATGGATTCGTAGAGATTGCGGCCCTCAAAGGGAGGCCCCAATGGCCGCTGGCAGCCGCCGCATTGTGTGGCTCAACGTCGTCACCGTCATCAGCGCTGCCATCCTGATCGGCGCCGAGGTATTCGGCGCCGCCTTCGCCGGTTCATGGGCGCTCGCCACGCTGTTCGATCTCGGCGGCATCGGCCAGCGCATCCTCGACGGCGTGTTCGTGCTCTGTGGCATCGCTATCATGGTGCAGTTCATCCGCAACGCACACCGCATCGAGCCGTTCAGCGTGCGCGATTGAGTGCGTAGCGCGCCGATTCCAGAATAAAAAATTAAGAAAGTTTTTGGCGCGGCGAAGAAATCTGTTGCGTCGCGCGCAAAAATTACTTATTTCAAAATTGCCCAATTTCGCACGTGCCTGTGGCCGTGTGTCGGTCGGTAGGTAGCGGGACAAGAGGCCCGCCAGCCGCCTGGAGAGAGAAGCCAGAACCTCTCCAAGAAATCTGACCGGCAGCTGGAGGCGAAACCAGCACACCCTGCTCTCAGCAGGGGACGCGGCTTAAAGCAACGACGATCGGGCTTCCTTGGTCTCTGCCGGTCTCCACCACCGGCGCGGGTCACCGAAGAGGCTTGTTCATCTTTGCCGGCCGTGCGGACGGGGCTCTCCCCTTCCAATCCAAGGCAGCTTGAGCGGCGAATGAGCGTCCGCGTCCGCGCGTCCCCATCGCGCGCGAAACGTCAAGCTCGAAGCCGCATCACCAGGGCTCAAGAGAGCCCACGAGCTGGGGAGGGCGCCAATGACTGAGCGCATCCGCGAGTTCCTAAGCAAGCGCCGCGAAGACGGCCCTTGCCTCGTCGTCGACCTCGAGGTCGTCAAAGACAATTACAATACCTTCGCCAAGGCACTGCCTGATACGCGCGTGTTCTACGCCGTGAAGGCCAACCCGGCGCCGGAGGTGCTAACACTGCTGGCCAGGCTCGGTTCTTGCTTCGACACCGCCTCGATCCCGGAAATCGAGGCCGTGCTAGCCACCGGCGCCACGCCCGACCGCATCTCCTATGGCAACACGATCAAGAAGGAACGCGACATCGCGCGCTCCTTCTCGCTCGGCGTCCGTCTCTACGCGGTCGACTGCAAGGCCGAGGTGGAGAAGATCGCTCGCGCGGCGCCCGGCTCCCGCGTATTTTGCCGCATCCTGTCCGACTGCCAGGGCGCTGAATGGCCGCTCTCACGCAAGTTCGGCTGCGAGCCCTCGATGGCCGTGGACGTGCTTGAGCACGCCGTCAAGCTCGGCCTTGAGCCTTATGGCGTCTCGTTCCACGTCGGCTCGCAGCAGCGCAATCAGCATGCCTGGGACCGCGCGCTCGCCTCGGCGGCCGCGGTCTTCAAGGAGTGCGGCGAGCGCGGCATGAATCTGTCGATGGTCAACCTCGGGGGCGGGTTCCCCACCAAGTACCTGAAGAACGTGCCGACCGTAAGGACCTACGGCAACGCCATCTTCAAGGCGCTGCGCAAGCATTTCGGCAACCGCATCCCGGAGACCATCATCGAGCCGGGCCGCGGCATGGTCGGCAATGCCGGCGTGATCGAAAGCGAGGTCGTCCTCGTCTCCAAGAAGAGCGAGGAGGACGACGTGCGCTGGGTCTACCTCGACATCGGCAAGTTCGGCGGCCTGGCAGAAACTATGGACGAGTCGATCCGCTACCCGATCCGCACGGCGCGCGACGACGACGCGATGGGGCCCTGCGTGCTCGCTGGCCCGACTTGCGACTCGGCCGACGTGCTGTACGAGAAACAACCCTATCCGCTGCCGATCAGCCTGGAGATCGGAGACAAAGTGCTGATCGAGGGCACTGGTGCCTATACGGCGAGCTATTCGTCGGTTGGCTTCAACGGCTTCGCGCCGCTGAAGACCTACCACATCTGACATAGGCGGGAGGCGGCCGCCGCCTCCCCTTCCTCCTTTTTAATCCGCAGTCTGTCGCGCCGCGCCTACACGAAGGACGACAAGATGATCTCGCTCCGTCAAGAACGGCCGCTCGACGTCAAGGCGCGCGAAGCGCTGCTCGACGAGACATTCGGCGACACCCGCTACCGCAAATCCTCACAGCGCCTGCGCAAAGACCGTTTGCCGGCCGAGGGCCTCGCTTTCGTTGCTGCAGACAGCAAGCGCGTGGTCGGCACCGCCCGACTATGGAACATCGCCTGCGGCAGCGGCCAACCGGCTCTGCTGCTGGGCCCCGTGGCGGTGGCGGCCGATTGTCGCGGCCGCGGCATCGGCGCCGCTTTGCTACGCCGCGCGCTGCGCGAAGCGCGCCGGCTCGGTCACGGCGCGGTCATTCTGGTTGGCGATGCGCGTTATTACGCTCGCTTCGGCTTCGCGGCTGAGACGGCCTCCGCCCTGCAACTACCCGGACCGTTCGAACGCCACCGCCTGCTCGGTCTTGAGTTGATCCCGGGCGCGCTCGCCGATGCCAACGGGCCGGTGCGTGCGACCGGACGCAAGCCGCAAACAACGCAGGCGCGCGCCGCCTGAGAGCCCGAAAATTTCCTGGACTAGGGGCCGGAATTCCCCGGCAGCCGCCCTACCGTTTGCGCGCTGCGGCAGATATCACCGAACCTCTGGCTGGAGGCTTTGCAATGACTAACTGGCCCGTTCATGCCCGTATAGAGGGGCCCATCGTGATGATCGGCTTCGGCTCCATCGGCAAGGGCACGTTGCCCTTGATCGAACGGCATTTCAGCTACGACAAATCCCGCTTCGTGGTGATCGACCCCGAAGACAAGGACCGCAGGCTGCTCGATCAGCGCGGCATCCGCTTTATCCACGAGGCGGTTACCAAGGCCAATTACCGCCATCTGCTCACCCCACTGCTGACCACCGGCAGCGGGCAGGGCTTCTGCGTCAATCTGTCGATCGACACCTCCTCGCTCGACATCATGGAGCTCTGTCGCGAGATCGGCGCGCTCTATATCGATACCGTGGTCGAGCCCTGGGCCGGCTTTTACTTCGACTCCAAGCTTGGCCCGGAGGCGCGCTCGAACTACGCGCTGCGCGAAACGATACTCGCCGCCCGCCGCAAGAAGCCCGGCGGCTCGACCGCCATATCCTGCTGCGGCGCGAACCCCGGCATGGTGTCTTGGTTCGTCAAACAGGCGCTTCTCAACGTCGCAACGGACCTCGGTTTCAAGTTCAAAGAGCCGAAGACGCGCCAGGAATGGGGGCAGCTCGCCAAGAAAGTCGGGATCAAGGGCATCCACATTGCAGAGCGCGACACCCAACGCGCCAAGCAGCCGAAAGCACTCAATACCTTTGTCAACACCTGGTCGGTGGAGGGCTTCGTGTCCGAGGGCATGCAGCCGGCCGAACTGGGCTGGGGCAGCCATGAGAAATGGATGCCGCACAACGCTTACAAGCACAAGAGGGGCTGCCAGGCGGCGATCTACCTGACGCAGCCCGGCGCCAACACCCGCGTGCGCTCATGGACGCCCACCGCACAGGCGCAATACGGCTTCCTGGTTACCCACAACGAGTCGATCTCGATTGCCGATTACTTCACGCTGCGCAACGGCCGCAAGGTGATCTACCGGCCCACCTGCCACTACGCCTATCACCCCTGCAACGATGCGGTACTTTCACTGCACGAAATGTTCGGCTGGGCCGGCAAGCGGCAGACCGCCATCCACATCCTCGACGAGCACGAGATCGCCGACGGCGTCGATGAGTTGGGCGTACTGCTCTACGGCCACAGAAAGAACGCCTACTGGTACGGCTCGCAGCTCTCTATTGACGAGACCCGCGCCATTGCGCCCTATCAGAACGCCACGGGCCTGCAGGTGACCTCGGCCGTGCTCGCCGGCATGGTCTGGGCGTTGGAGAACCCCAAGGCCGGCATCGTCGAGGCCGACGAGATGGACTTCCGGCGCTGCCTCGAGGTGCAGATGCCCTATCTCGGCCCGGTCATCGGCACCTACACCAACTGGACGCCGTTGTCGGACCGGCCGGGCCTCTTCCCGGAGGACATCGACAAACGCGACCCCTGGCAGTTCAAAAACGTGCTCGTGCGCTGACACGTCTGATCGCCGTTCAGCGCGCCACCATCGCAGTGGATGCACGCGCGTTCGCCTGCGAGAATTGTTGACTCTGTCACAATCGAATTATTGCGTTTAATCACCCCTTCGTGGCCGTGTGTCGACCGGTGAGTATCCGGACAAAAGGCCAGACAGCCGCTTTGGGAAGTGAGCCTCACCAGCTCAGCTCATGCGAGCGGCAGCCGGAGCCGATGGTTTCCACGAATTGGGCCTCAAGCTGAATGCAAGCCGAATTGCCCGATGCGATACCGCTGCAATTAAACCGCCAAAGCGCCGGCTTCCGCCGCCTCGGTACCGAAACCCAGCATCTGGCCCGCGGCGTCCCAGCCTAGCGCGCTCACCGGCGCGCCGCCCTTCTTCCGCACTTCGATCATTGCGCCGTCCTCGATGCGCACCAGCACCAGGGCGCCGTCGGCATAACCCACCGCCACCACCGGCTGACGCGGATGGCAGGCGACGACGGCAACTCGCGCCTCGGACCGGGCGAGGATGCGCGGCTGCCGGCCCATCGGTCCGTCCTTGCCGTCGAACGGCCACAAGATGAGCTGCTCGGAGCCCGCGGTAGCGAGAAATTCGCCGCCGGCGGTCCAACCGAGCGAGCGCACGCGCGCCGAATAACCCGACATGCGCATGTGCTGACCGTCCGCGAGCCGCCAGCCATGCAATGTCGGCTCCTGCATGGTGGTGACCAGGAATTTGCCGTCCGGGCTAAAGGCGACGCTCAGGTGCGAGCCCTTCCAGGTGAGCATTTCCGGCTTGACTTCGACCGCGTTGGGAAACCACAGCGTTGCTCCGTTGTAATGCGCGATAGCGAGGCGGAAGCCTTTCGGCGCGAAAGCGAGCCCGGCCACCGTCGAGGGCGCGTCGTAGCTGCGCCGCTCGCCCTTCTTGTTGAGCACATGCGCGGTTTTGCCCGCTGACCAGGCGACCGCACCGTCCGGGCCGAGCGCCACCTGGTCGACCCACCGCTTCTTGTCGTCGCTGGCGAGAACGCGGTGCTCACCGCTTTCCTCGGTGACAACCAGGGTGCCATCGTCGCCGCCGGTGACGATGCGCTTGCCGTCTGCGGCGCTCGCCAATATGCCGCCGGCATGTACGGCGACGCGTTTCCCCCCGCCTTCGTCAGCAAACAGCAGCGCTTCCTCGCCGAGCACAAATACCGGAGTGGCGGTGAAAAAATGTACGCCGACCACCGGTGACCCGGCGTTTACCGGACGCACCCGGTCAGCGAGCGAGAGAAGTGTGCCTTGCAACTCGTTCAAGTGACCTACGCGATACAACTATCGAATCCCTGCCGGATCTTCTCTTCCGGCAGATTGCGGCCGATGAAGATAATGCGGCTCTCGCGCTTCTCGTCGGCGCCCCAAGGACGTTGATGGTCGCCGTCAAGGATCATGTGCACGCCCTGGAAGACGAAACGCTCCGGGTCGTCCTTGAACGAGAGAATGCCCTTGCAGCGTAGGATGTTCGGCCCTTCGTTCGCAACCAGGTCCTGCACCCAGGGGAAGAACTTGTCTGGATTGAGCGGGTTGGCGGTTCTCAGCGAGACCGACTGCATCTCTTCGTCGTGATAGTGCTTCAGACCATGGCGGTGATGATACTCATGGCCATGGTCGTGATCGTGATCATGGTCATCATGATGGTCGTGCTCTTCCTCGGCTTCGAGGAAGGAGGGCTCGACCTCGAGGATGCGGTCGAGATCAAAAGCATTGCGGCCGACCACTTCCGCAATGTCCACCTGTGCGCGCTCGGTGCAATGCAGCCGGGCGTAAGGATTGATGGCGCGGATCCGAGCTTCGACCTCGCGCAATTCCTCGCCTTCCACGAGGTCCGTCTTGTTGATCAGAATCACGTCGGCAAAGGCGATCTGGTTCTTCGCCTCGGGTGCGTCCTTGAGCCGGTGGTGCAGCCATTTGGCATCGGCTACCGTGACCACGGCGTCGAGCTTCGTCTTGGCGCCGACCTGCTCGTCCATGAAGAAGGTCTGCGCCACCGGCGCCGGATCGGCGAGGCCCGTGGTCTCGACTATGATCGCGTCGAACTTGCCCTTGCGCCGCATTAGGCCGTCGATGATGCGCACGAGATCGCCGCGCACAGTGCAGCAAATGCAGCCGTTGTTCATCTCGAACACTTCCTCGTCGGCGTTGACCACCAATTCGTTGTCGATGCCGATCTCGCCGAATTCGTTGACGATAACGGCGAACTTCTTGCCGTGCGGCTCGGACAGGATGCGGTTCAAGAGCGTGGTCTTGCCGGCGCCGAGATAGCCGGTGAGCACGGTGACGGGTATCTTCTCTTGGGTACTGGTCGTCATGAATGGCAGCTCCCTTGAGAGGGAGATATAAGGGGTCTTGGCCGGGAGCGCAAAAGCGCATGGCTTTCTATGCGCGAGTCTGAGTTGCGCTTATTGCGAGGCACACGATGAAAATCAGAAGTGTCGCGGCTTTCGTTGCCGCTCTGTGGCTACTGCCAATTGCTGACGCATGCCCGCAAACCGGATATCCAGACCATGCGGTCAGGATGGTGGTCGGCTATGCCCCCGGCGGGCCGCTCGACATCATCGCGCGCATCTTGAGCGAGAGATTTGCGCAGATGTGGGGTCAGCCGGTCGTAGTCGACAACCTCACCGGCGCCTCCGGCAACATCGCCGCCGAGCGCGTGGCGA
>Ga0207805_1000017_pt1 | contig 21601 bp, 15 predicted proteins | sample LuqExpMetageno49_FD_187807 | JGI IMG/M metagenome (GOLD analysis project Ga0207805, IMG submission 187807) | Tropical forest soil microbial communities from Luquillo Experimental Forest, Puerto Rico - Sample 49 (SPAdes) | ecosystem: Environmental > Terrestrial > Soil > Tropical forest ... | reverse complement strand
ACCATAACGATAGCGCGCATTCGCACTGCCCTTATCGCCATTTTTCTGGGTCTCACGGTCTCGGCCTGCGGGTACAACAGGATTCCGACCCTGGAAGAACAGGCCAAGGCGAAATGGTCAGATGTTCAAAATAATTACCAGCGTCGCGCCGACCTTATCCCCAATCTCGTCGCCACAGTGCAGGGCTACGCCAAACAGGAAAAGGACGTGCTCACCGCAGTGGTCGAGGCGCGTGCCAAAGCGACACAGGTAAAGGTTGATGCCTCGCAGTTGACCGATCCCGACAAGTTGAAGCAATTTCAGGATGCGCAAAATCAATTATCCGGTGCGCTTGGCCGTCTCCTTGCAGTGAGTGAAAATTACCCCGAGCTAAAATCGAACCAAAACTTCTTAGCGCTTCAGTCGCAGCTCGAGGGAACAGAGAACCGCATTACGGTGGCACGCCGCGACTATATCGAGGCTGTTCGGGGTTATAACACCGAGCTAAAGACCTTCCCGGGTCTTTTGTGGGCCATGACTTTCTTCCGTTCTAACAAACCAATGGCGGAATTCGCAGCGAGCGAGACTGCACAGACGCCACCGCAAGTAAAATTCTGAAGCGCCGCAGCAATTTAAAGGCGTTTAAAATGGCTGCACGATACCGTTCTTCCCCGTTGGCGAGGGGAGGCGCGCGTGTCTTCACCTCTCTTGTGTTATTGCTGTGCGCGAGCCTGGCTGCCTTTGCCGCCAATCTTCCCGCTCTCACGGGTCGCATCGTCGATCAGGCGAATGTCATCCCGCTCGACACCCGAAACACCCTTGAGTCGAAGCTCATCGATCTCGAAACCAAGTCCGGCATCCAACTCGTTGTTGCTACCGTCACCTCACTAGGAGGCGAAGAGATCGAGCCTTACGCCAACGAACTGTTCCGCAGTTGGAAGCTAGGCGAAAAGACAAAAAACAACGGCGTACTACTGCTCGTGGCACCGAATGAGCGACGGGTGCGCATCGAGGTCGGATACGGGCTCGAGGGAACGCTCACCGACGCGCTATCAAAAGTCATTATCACCAACGCCATTGTACCGCGCTTTAAGGTCGGTGATTTCGGCGGCGGCATCTCGCGCGGCGTCGATGACATAATAACCGTGCTAACCACCGACGCCTCTGAATGGCAACAACGTCCATCGCTGCGGCTCGATAACCAGCAGACCACCGATCCGATGGAATGGCTCCTTATCGCTGGGCTGATAGGCCTCTTTGCGATGCTTATCATATCGCCCGGTTTTCGCTGGTTGTTCTTGAATGTGGTGCTGAACGTCCTCCTCACTTCAGGGGGTTCGCGTGGCGGCGGTGGATTTTCAAGCGGTGGCGGTTTTTCCGGTGGAGGCGGTTCATCGGGTGGCGGTGGCGCGTCGGGGAGCTGGTGATGAACATCTCAGAGCAGGACCAGAAACGCATCTCGACCGCAATCCGCTCCGCCGAATCAAAGACCTCGGGCGAGATCGTCTGTGTGCTGGCACAGAGTTCCTCTGACACTACGGCACTCCCGATTCTCCTTGCAGCGTTGGTTGCACTTGCACTGCCGTGGCTGCTCGTTGCCTTCACGGCAATGCCGGTCCATCGGATTTTGGTATTACAGGTGTTCGTATTTTTCGTGCTTTGCGTGTTCCTGTGTCTACCGTCCGTGCGAGTCGCACTCATGCCGCGCGCCGCGCGTCGCGCGGTCGCTCATCGTGTCGCTATGGAGCAATTCTCCATCCGCGGTATTGCCCGCAAAAAGGAGCGCAGCGGCATTCTGATCTTTGTCTCGCTTGCAGAGCACTATGCGCGCATCATCGCCGACGAGGGTATTGCAGCCCGCGTGCCGCAATCAGAATGGCAGCAAGCCGTCGATGTGCTTGTCGCGCATACGAGGAGTGGCCGCATCGCCGACGGCTTCATTACGGCAATCGAAAAATGCGGAAACGTTCTCGCAATGAATTTTCCGCGTTCTGAGACAAGCCGCGATGAATTACCAGACCGGATCTATCTGATTTGAAGCTATCGTTGGTCAGACGTACAACGAAAACTAACGCGGGGTGGCAGGGAGCCACCTTTGACGATGAATTCGGCCCCTATAGGTGCGCGAGGGGGATACCACAAATCAGCCCGTGAGTTACTTCCGATAACAGGTATTATTGGCAGTAGCAGCGATTCTTGGGGGGGCAATGGATGGCTTAGTCGCGCTTGCGATCCTAGTTGCAGCATTCCCAATTATTTCCATTGTCGCATTGGTCATGGCGCTAAATGCGCGCGATGGGGTGCAGCGGCTTCGAATTCGCGTGGCAGCGCTCGAAGGCAGCCGCCCGTCAACGATCGTTGAGGCGCCTGCGCCAGCGGCAAGACCTTCCGAGCCGGCCGCGCCTTCCGAAGTGCCGAGTCCTGCTGCTGAACGGCTAAGCACGGAACCGGTGGCGCCAATTAGCCCCTCGGCGATACCTCACCCGGTTCCGACACCCTCTGCAGCTCCGCCCACGCTAGAAGAAAAATTTGGCACCCGTTGGGTGGTGTGGATCGGTGGGTTGGCGCTGGCGCTGGGCGGTATCTTTCTGGTGCGGTACACGGTCGAAGCGGGCCTGCTCGGGCCTGGCGTGCGCATTTTTCTTGCTGCCATCTTCGCGAGCCTACTGATCGCTGCCGGCGAGTGGGCACGGCGCAATGAAATCACCACCGGTATCACCGCCATTCCAACCCAGCACATTCCGAGCACGCTCACGGCTGCTGGCACCGTGGCTGCATATGCGACGGTTTATTCAGCCTTCGCACTGTACGGCTTTTTGTCGCCGGCCGCCGCCTTCCTCCTGCTCGGCATCGTGGCGCTGGCGACGTTGGCGGCCGCGCTGCTGCACGGGCCAGCGCTCGCCGGACTCGGCGTTGCCGGCGCTTTTGTTACGCCGCTGCTCGTCCCCTCGAAGGTTCCGAATTACTGGGCGCTCTATTTATATCTCGCCATCGTCACAGCAGCGGGCTTCGGGCTTGCTCGTGTGCGGTTGTGGCGCTGGCTTGCCATCACCGCTGTTGTCCTCGGCGCACTGTGGACACTCCCGGGCATCCAATATCCAAGAGTGGATGCCCTGGTGGCACATCTATTTCACGTTGTCGCGGGCTTCACCCTGGCGGCTGTACTGATCGTTTCCGGACTGTTTTTTGGCCCACCTGCCGAACCTGGAAGAGCCGATGAAATTTCCTCCGGAGCAATCGGTGCGTATTTATTTGCCGCAGTCGTATTGGTGATTGGTAGTGCTCACGATACCGCGGCGCTCGCGATATTCACGATTCTTACTGCCGCGACGGTGGCGATCGCCTGGCGTGCGGATAGCGCGCTTTGGGCCCTGCCTGCGGCAGGATTGATGACCCTTCTCGTGATGCTGCACTGGGCCGTTCCGTCGGTATTCGAACAATTAGTGCTTGCTCCGGGCGTGACCAGCGGCGCCATTCCGGGACCACCAACAGGGACCGCATCGCATCTAACGCTAGGCTTGGCGTTCGCAGCTCTGTTCGGCGTATCTGGCTATACCGTCCAAGGCCGCTCCGAGAGTCCACTGGTGGCGCTGCTTTGGAGCGCAACCGCGGTAGTTACGCCGATTGCGATTCTAATCGCGCTTTATCTGCGCATCGCGGAATTCGATCGTTCTATTCCGTTCGCCGGGCTCGCACTTTTGTTTGCCGCGCTTTACGGCTACGCAGCGGAACTGCTGAGCACGCGTCAGCCGCGTCCTGGGCTCGCGTCAGCGGCTGCAATTTTCGCCGCTGGCGCCGTAGCGGCGCTCGCATTAGCTCTGACGTTCGTGCTCGACAAGGGCTGGCTCACAGTCGGCTTAGCGCTGATGGTGCCCGGCATAGCGTGGATTTCAGAGCAACGGCCGCTACCGGCCCTTCGCTATCTGGCGGCCGCGATGATTGCACTGGTGCTGTTGCGTGTCGGCTATGAGCCGCGCATTGTCGGCGATGACGTTGGCACCACGCCGTTTTTCAATTGGCTGCTTTACGGTTACGGCGTGCCGGCTGCTTCATTCTGGTATGCCGGCCACCTGCTAAGACGGCGCGCCGATGATGTTCCGGCGCGCATGGCCGATGCAGCGGCGATCCTTTTCACTGTGCTCCTCGCACTGCTGGAAATCCGCCACTACATGAACAATGGCGATGTTTACCGCCATTCCTCATCGCTGGCAGAAATTGCCATGCAAGTCTCGGTCGGCCTTGCCATGACTATAGGACTTGAATGGTTGCGTGTGCGCAGCGGGAGTATCGTGCACAACATTGGTGCGCTGATGATCGGCGCGCTAACATTTGCGGCAATTGTTTTCGGCCTGGCACTGTCGTTCAATCCTCTGTTCACCGGCCGTCCAGTTGGCGGAGCATTTTTCAACTTGATTTTGCTTGGCTACGGAATTCCCGCGGTACTGGCAGCGGTCCTCGCTCTAATCGCGCGCAACACCCGCCCACTCGTCTATCGTGCAATCGCTGCGGCGGTCGCGGTTGGCTTGGCGATGATCTATCTGGGGTTGGAGGTTCGAACGCTGTTTCACGGCGCAATTCTTACGCGTGGCATTACCAGCGATGCGGAGCAATACACCTATTCTGCTGTCTGGCTTATTTTCGGCGTCCTACTTCTGGTCGTAGGATTCCTGCTGCGCTCGCAGCCGGCGCGACTAGCATCTGCCACGGTGGTCGTGCTTACCATCGCTAAGGTCTTCTTGGTGGACATGGCGGGGCTCACCGGTATTTTCCGCGCGCTTTCTTTTATTGGGCTCGGTGCGGTGTTGATCGGAATAGGGTGGCTTTATCAACGCTTGTTGTTTCCGCGAAGTGGTCGCATCACGGCAGCGCCGACTGCCTCGCCAGAGCGCGGGTAATGTAATTAAGTACTGCTGGCTCACTCCTCCTTTAATCCATAGGCTAGCGCGTTGCCTGTCGCCCCGTAATATTTGAACGGTAGGAATTTGCCGCTCATGGCGATGGCAACACGGTCGCCCTTTGGGTCGGTCTTGCGCGTGATATCCATGTCGAAGTCGATCGCGGACATTATCCCGTCCCCGAATTCTTCCTCGATCAGCGCCTTCATCGCGGGGCCGTTGACCAGGATCAACTCGTAGAAGCGATAGAGCAGGGGGTCGGTCGGTGGCATTGGCGTACTAGTGCCCCGCATCGGCACCTCGTTGAGCAAGGCCTGCTCGTTCTTCGACAGGCCGAACAGCTTGGCGGCATTTGCCGCCTGCGGCTTGGTAAGCTTGTGCTGGCCGAGAATTGCTCCCGTCACCAAAACCGGCGACATGCCGCCGATCTGCTCGCAGATGTATTTCCAACTCCAGCCCTTCTCACGCTTGATATCGAGAAGTTTTTCGGTCAATCCGGCCCGTGTCATGACATACTCCCATCTTTGATCAGCGAGTTGAGGTGGACTGTAGTTCCGGGTCCCGCCGCCAATCCAAGTCGACCACCGTCCCCTTGGTTCTGGCCGACAATTGGCGCCGCGTTGACTTCAAAGTATCCTTGTCTTTGATCCCCGGCGACAGTTCGTCGCACGACAGCGAGCGCATTCCTTTGCACTTCCCACTCGCCGCGCATCGGCACCAGATTTTCGTGGATTTCGGCGGCCACGCCATCAATGCCCTACAGCAAGTCTATAGCCGGCGGCCAGGATCCCCGGGCGCTTGGAGCCCGAGCGTCATCGGCAGAAACGCCCTTGTCGCGACCGGAATCCAGCGATTTCTGCGATAATTGTTTGTTGTCAAGCCGTTATGGGATTGCGCTTGCGCCCGGAATACCATAATTTCTCCATTGTTGATGGGCACCCTCCAGGGTGTCACGGGGGATTTCACTATCCAAATTGCTGTCCGAGATCAGCGCGCAGTCGCGCTGCCGGCCTATGTCGACGCGGACTTTTCCGCGGCTGACTCTTCATTTTGTCTGGGTCGTGATCGCTACACGACATTTCGAACGGTCCTTGTTGCCATCGGAGCCGTGCTGACTGCTGCGATTATTGCCGCTGTCGTCACGTTCGTCACCGAGTGGATGCGAACCAGCGATAGGCATGCGAATAGTGATCCGAAGGTCGATGTGAGGCACGCTCCTGTTGAAGCGATACTTGTTGCCTCTTCCGAGGGACCCGGCAGGAGCTTTGAATCCACCTTCACCTCCCCCAATGGCCCGTTCGGCTTTAAGCCTGTTCGTGAATCAGAGGTTGCCAACCCTACTGTTGCAACGTCGGGAGTCTCGGTCTTTCTTCTCGACAGTCCGTTCGCAAGTGGGGATCAGCTACTTTTCCTGTCGGACCCTGTGGGTTCTGAGGCCTTGCGGGAAGGCCAAGCGTCCGAACTTATTAATACCGAACGACCGTCCGCCAACATGGTCGCCGGCACTCTGCTAGCGGGGGGAGATTCTCCGGACAGACTTAAGGTGAAAATCCCATTGCCGCGGCTCCGTCCGTATCAAGATAAGCAACCACAGAACGGCGGTGCTCGGGCAGACAGCGTAGCTACTATTCCCGATAACTCAGCGGATCCTGCACCAAATGCCCTATCTTCATCCCTTTCATTCTTGCGGAAACTCTTTCATTTTGGGCAAGCCGGCAGCAGTCCAAAACTTCCGCCCGAGGCAGATGGGCGTACTGCGGTTTATGACATTGAAGGGCATGTGGTCTATTTGCCTAACGGGGAGAAATTGGAAGCACACTCAGGATTGGGGAAGGGGTTAGATAATCCGCTCCACGTGACCGAAAGGGGTCGAGGACCAACTCCGCCTAACATCTATCGTCTCGCATTGCGAACGCCGCTCTTTCACGGCATTCAGGCTATTAGGCTTAATCCTGTCAACGCTGACAAAATGTACGGACGAGCTGGCATGCTCGTCCATCCCTATATGCTCGGTGCGAATGGTCAATCGAATGGATGCATCTCGTTACAGGACTACCGAAGGTTTCTGCAAGCATTTCTGCGAGGCGATGTGGACCGTGTAATTGTAGTTACTCGCCTTGAAGAAACGGCTTTCCGCACTGCTAGTGCTTTTTCCAATAATTAGCTCGCCAGCTTTTGTCAGGGTGAGTTTTCTAGAAATAATGACAAGCCATAGGTATGCTGCTCACGCAGAACTGCGTTCGCGTTTAGCGTTGCCGTGACGCACTGCTAAAAGATTGTCAAATTTCCGCTGGTGCCACGCGGCATAACAGTGCGCGCAGCTGATACGTTCCCATCGCCCGGTCATAGGGTGGCTGATTGTCGGTAAGCAGGTTCACGTTAGACTTCCACACTCCATATTCAGGAGCGGCATCTTCCGGGAACCACCAACCGTGTTCGGCAGCAATCACTCTAGGGTCGATCCCGGTGGTCACCTTAGCACGCTGGCGGATGCGGCCTCGCTTTGTCTCAATCCACATCCAATCACCTTTCTTGATGCCATAACGCGCCGCGGTCTCTGGATGAATTTCTGTCATTGGGTCGCGACGAGCTTTACGCAAGTTCTCAATCTGTCTGTGTTCCGAATTAAAGAAGCACGGAATTCGCGCTCCAGTGGTTAGTATAAGTGGATAATCCTCGAAAATGTCAGGTTGGCTAACCGGACTTTCCGGCGGTTCCTCGTAATAAGGCAAGGGGGCGTAACCCAGCTCCTCGAAACGAGTTGAGTATAGTTCGATTTTTCCAGTTGGAGTCCTAAAGCCACCGTCTTCATATTTGCGATACTTGAACGGAACGATGATCGAGCCCTTCTCCTTCAACTGTTCAAAAGTGATATCGAGTCCGCCGCGTGCTAACTGGCCATTCAATACATCCTCAACTGACTCCGTGCCGACGGGAAGTTTCATCCGCCGCGCCAATTCTACAAAAATTTCTTCATCCGATTTACATTCACCGATGCGAACCGCCCGTTGATTTGCAAGAACGACATTGGCGGCGACAGTCGGTAAACCGGCGAGTTGATCAATCTCTGGCCATAACGCGGCCGGTAAGACGATATCCGCAAGCTCCGCCGTTGGAGTCATAAACAGATCCGCGCATACCATATAATCAAGATTCATTAGTGACTTGTAGACTAATGATGAGTTCGCATATGTCGTGAGTGTATTATTACCAAAAACGAGAAATGCTTTTACCGGATATGGTTTGCCCTCACGCATTGCTTGCAACAATGTCGGGATGTGGGCGGCAGGCAAATCGGCCCCCTCGCCGGCGAGCAACTTAAACCGGTCTGCGCCGAGCCGCTTGGCATTTGCTTCCGGTGTAAGATTTTCAATTAGACTTGGGAATCGGCCGATGCCGTGCATGCCGAAGACCCAACCGCCAGGCACATCGACATTACCACTTAGCGCCGGAATCATAGAAATTGCGCGAATAGTTTGGATGCATTTTGGCGTGTGCTCGATTGCGCAGCCCCATTCGAGCATGGCTGGTTTCGTGCGCGCGAATAGGCGTGCAGCATCTCGAATCTTATCAGGGGAAACCCATGTTATCGAGGACGCCCATTCAGGCGTGAAAGTGCGAACGTGGGAGCGCAGTGCATCGAACCCATAGGTCCACTGGTTAACAAAGGGCGCATCAAAAATTTCTTCACCGATAATGACATTGAGAAAGGCGAGAGCCAGCGCATCGTCGGTACCCGGACGCAATTGGAGCCATATATCAGCGCGCCGCGCAAGTTCCGTCTCGCGCGGGTCGACAACAATAACTTTAGGATTTGTATCGAGCGCTTCACGTACATTGAAGCGCGTTTCGCCGTCAGGACCTGAATTGAGAGGGTTGTGACCCCAAAACAGCATGCAAGCAGGTGGTGTACCGCCGGTGAAATCAGAGACAGGAAAGTCGCCAAAAGTTAGAATGCAAGTATTGACTCTCGGATGGAAGCATTGCGCAAAACCAGGCTCGCACCAATTCGGTGTTCCGAGAGCATGGCCAAACCGCGATACCCAACGGATGTGATGGCGGCCAGTTCCAGTGCCCAGCGCAATGGCTTCAGGCCCGAATTTCTCACGGATCGCAAGCAAGCGTTCGGAAATCTCATCAAGGGCTTCGTCCCAAGAAATCCGCGTCCATTGGCCAGAACCGCGAGGACCGATGCGGCGCCGTGGATACTTCAGACGATCAGGATGATTGACGATATCGACAGTGACCGTTCCGATTGGGCAGAGCCGGCCGTGGTTAAGCGGCGATTCCCGATCGCCCTCAACCTTCACCAATACCCCATCTCGCACATGCAGCAGAACGCCGCAGCCGCCGTGGCAACTGCGGCAAACGCTCTTGAGCACAGTGGTCCCAAAATTATTGGATTGCGGAACAGGTCGGTTAACGTTCATTTATGGAATACTCCATGCAAAATAAAAATCGATCTGGGGAAAATAGTATACATCTCAACAGGGCGATCAATTGATGCAAATTATCGTAACTGTGATCGATTTTGGAAATCGATCATCGATGCATGGATAGAACATTCAAAAGAGCGGGCCGATCGGACGAGTTCTCGGCCCCCTCCCACCGCTCTGGCCCACGCGCTCAGCCAACGGGCATCGACTACTCCTGCGAGACAGGCGAATCAAGATCGTCCGCCCAGTTCTCGCTCGCCTTGCTGTAGCAACCCGATGCACGCGGCTGACTTGCTAGCTTTCTCTTGACCAACTCGCTGGTCTCAGAATTAGCAAAAGGCGAAAATTTTCTGCGATCAGTGAAGGCTCTGCGCCGCCCGTGCGCGCGCCGCGGCGGTGCGCGCCGCGACACGGTCGAGCACCGCGATCATGTCCTCGACCTCACTCCGCTCGAAGCCTTGCGTGATGAACACGATCTTGGTGCGACGGTCGGCGTCGGGCCAGCGATCAAGCCAAGCCAGGTTGTGCAACAGATGTTGGGCGCCCTGGATTACCGCCGGCCGCTCGGGCTCCTCGGCGACATGAACGATACCTTTCACCCTGAGCAGATTGGGGCCAAGGTTCTGCTGTAAGGCATCGAGTAGTAGCCGCAACGCCTCGTGCGGGATCGGCGTTTCACGGACAAAACAGAACGAGGCGATGTCGCGGTCGTGTGGCCCGTGGTGGTGGCTATGATCGCTGCGGTGATGGGCGTGGTCATGCACATCATGCTCTTCGTAGGCAGCGGCATTGAGCCACGCGCGCACATCCTTCTTGGGCGCGGCTGGATCAAAGCCGGGGCCGCGTAACAGGGCACTGATGTTAAATGCTGGGTCGTCGATGCGCGAAATCTCCGCAGCCGGGTTGATATCGCGCAGGCGCGTGGCCAACGCCGCTGCAGTTTCGTCTGCTTTCGCAGAGCCTGTGAGGTCCAGCTTGGTGATGAGTATATGATCGGCGAGCGCGACTTGGCGCACCGATTCGATGTGCTTGTCGAGCGTGCCGGGACCGTTTACCGCGTCAACAGTAACGATGACACCGCTGAGGCGGTAGAGGCCGGCCAGAGTTGGGTCGGACAGGAAGGCTTGGTGCAGCGGCGATGGATCGGCAAGACCCGAGGTTTCGATCACAACGTGATCGAAATAGGGAATCGCGCCGTCCTCTCGGGTATGATAGAGCTCGTTTAGTTTGGTAACCAGATCACCGAATACGGTGCAGCACAAGCAGCCGTTCTCCAGCACCATAATGGTATCGTTGCTTTGCCCTGCGAGCGCATGGTCGAGGCTGATCTCGCCAAACTCGTTGATCACCACCGCCGTGTTCGCCATCGTCGGCGCGCGCAGCGCACGATTGAGCAGCGTGGTTTTGCCGCTGCCCAAAAAACCGGTCAAAATAGTGACTGGTGTGTGAGGCAAGCCTTACCCTAAGTATGAAACATTCAAGCTATAGAGGCGCCTTACGTTATCACAGAGAGCAGGCTGCTTTTGCCGTTCAAAATACTTCGCAGCCCGGCAGCCCGCACGAGATCAGACGATCGGACGGGAAGTTGGTGATGATTTGACAACCATCCTTGGTCACGACGACCTCCTCCTCAATGCGCGCCGCCCCAGAGCCGTCCTCGGCACCCTTCCAGGTCTCGAGCGCGAATACCATGCCTTCCTTGAGCGGCGTGTTTTGGCCAGTATAACGCTTGGAGATGATTGGCCGCTCCCACAACGACAGGCCAACGCCATGCCCGTATTGCAGCAGAAACGCCTCAGCTTCGTCGCGATAGCCGAATTCCTGCGCGTCCGGCCACACCTGTGCCACCTGATCGGGAGTAACGCCTGGTCGGATCATGTCGATGGAGGCGCTGATCCATTTTGACGCCGTCTCGTACGCGTCAATCTGATACTTGTTCGGCTCGCCGCAAATAAAAGTGCGATAATAACAAGTGCGATAGCCGTTGAATGAGTGCATGATGTCCAGGAACACCATATCACCGGGCTGAATGAGGCGATCTGAAAACGTATGCGAATGAGGCCGGCCACGCGGACCGGAGACAGAATTCACGCATTCGACACGCTCGGAGCCCATGCGAAAAAGACGGTCGTGCGCGATCGCAACTAGTTCGTTCTCTCGAGTACCGGGCCTGATGGCTCTTGCAATGTCCACGTAAGTCGCGTCAACCATAGCGCAGGCCATTTTTAGGAGCTCGATTTCATCGGCAGTCTTAACCTCGCGGGCATCAAGCAGTGCCTGTTGGCCATCGACTACTTCGATACCTTCCTTCTCGAGGGCGCGTAGCATCGGCAATTCCATCAGATCGATGCCGATCGGCTCCTTCTCAATTCCGAAATGCACCAACGCTTTCTTGATCTGCTTGGCGAAGTCGCCTTGCACGTTCATCTGTGGTGGCAATCCGCCTTGCATCGTAGAGATCGGTGCTGCGACATTATCAGCGATCCATGGCGACGACAGGCGCTTCGCAGGAGGTGCCGGGTCCCACAAGAATGGCGGGCCCTCAACAGGGCACAGGGCATAGCGCATGAATTTGTCACGCGCCCATTCACCAATATGCGTGCCGGTGAGATATCGGATGTTGTCGAAATTGAAGGCGATTACGCCACCGAGACCAGCGTGACGGATCGCTTGCTGCGCACGCGAAAGACGCTCCTTATAGAGCCGATTGTAATCGACCCCTCGCTCCCAATCCTTGGCCATCATGCCCCAGGACGCAGTTGCTTGCGGTCGATTGTATTTCATTTGTCATCCTCTCAATTTTATCACGCGCGGAAGCGGAGGCTCGATGGACTCTTGGAACCTAGATCACGTCAGAAGTCCCTAGCGAGGCAACTTCGCGCCTATTTTATCTAATATGCGATTGCTTGGCACTGTAGAATACGAAGCCTATGATAGTTTTGTACGATCACCATTACGCAATTATTCAGTGAGCTTTCGAATTTTATCGCGGAAATCTAGGTTTGCTCGGTCTGTCAGGCACCCACCATGCCCGCTGAGGACGACAGTCCAACGCATGTCCTTTAGCTAGGCACTCGCACGGAGCTTGGTGACTTGCATAACACCATGCCTCTCAGATTGTTTTCAATACCAATATCTATGCGATCGACAAAATCGATCGTTTTTCAGCCAAATTGCATCACTTTTTGATCGCTCGCCGACTATAAACTATAATTAAGGCGCAATATACAAGCGCCGGCACGACATGCTGGTGCGCGCGCATCGAGCCGTGGGAAAAAGCCAGTCGATCATTACCCGACCGCGGAGTCGTGCGTCGGGTTGACGGGATGAAATGTTCAAACAAGCAGAATTTTGGAGGCAATCATGAGTTTCACAGAAACGGGTGGCGCGAGGCTTCTGCGCCGCGGCATTTTCATCGGTGCGGCGATGCTGATGCTGCTGGTGCTTGCTGTTGCGAGTCCTGCGGCAGCCGAGCCGATTAAGATCGGCGTCATCCTTACTTACTCGGGGCGCGATGCTGCGCTTGGTGAACAGATAGATCGCGCCATCGATCTGTTCGTTAAGATGCATGAGAAAGATTTGCCGGCCGGCACCAAGGTTGAATTGATCAAGCGCGACGACACAGGCGTTAATCCTGACCTCGCCAAGCGACTCGCCCAGGAGCTTGTGCTTCGGGATCATGTGCAGATCTTGACGGGCGGCCAATGGACTCCGAACGCTATGGCGGTTGCTGCGCTGACCAAGCAGGCGAAGATTCCATTCGTTACAATGACCGCCGGCGGTAGTGCGGTGACGTTGCAATCACCTTACGTCGTGCGGACTGGCTGGACGCTTTGGCAATCGAGTTACCCGCTGGGCGTGTGGGCGGCGAAGCAGGGCTGGAAAAACGCGTACACCGTGGTGAGCGACTTCGCTCCCGGGCACGATGGTGAGGCCGCATTCATTAAGGGGTTCACCGAGGGTGGCGGCACTATCGTTGGCTCAGTGCGCATCGCGTTGAAGACGACCGACTATCTGCCTTACTTCCAGAAGGTCAAGGATGCCAATCCCGACGTCGTCTATGTATTTAATCCCGGCGGTCCGCAGGCAACTGCGTTCATGAAGGCATTCGACGATGTTGGCATCGTCAAGTCGAAGATCAAGCTAATCGGCCCGCTGGACATCACGTCCGACGACGAACTGCCCAACATGGGTCGTAGTGCCTTGGGCGTGGTCACGCTTGGTCAGTATTCACCAGCCGCAACGCGCCAGAGCAACCTGGATTTCATTGCCGCCTGGAAAAAGGAATACGGCGCCGACTCTGTACCAACCTTTTTCGCCATGGCTGGCTGGGATGGCATGCATGCGATCTACGACGCGATCAAGGCGCAGAACGGCAAGATCGATCCAGATGCCACCATGACGTTCCTGCACAAGTGGTCCGATCCAAACAGCCCGCGTGGGCCGATTCGGATCGACGAGGCAGGCGATTTGGTTCAGAATTTATATTTGCGCCGGGTGGAAGAAAAGAACGGACGTCTCGCCAACATTGAAATCGAGACGGTCGGTCAATTTGGCGACCCGTGGAAAATATTCAACAAGAAACAAGGGGACTAACAAGTATCCGCGCCAGGTGAAAGACCGTGGCAACGCTCATCACGATCCTATTCTTCGGGGTCGCCTATGGCATGATCCTGTATCTGATCTCCGTCGGGCTCGCGGTGACCATGGGACTGATAGGCTTTGTCAATCTTGCACACGGCGTGTTTGCCATGCTTGGCGGCTATGCCACCGTCACCTTCATGAACCGGTTTGGCGTTCCGTTTCTGCTTTCGCTTGCAATTGGGTGCATTCTCGTCGCGGCGCTTGGCTTCCTGCTGGAGCGGATGCTTTATCGCCGTTTCTACGGCCGGTCCGAACTTGACCAAGTGCTGTTTTCATTTGGGCTCATCCTGGTCTCGGTCGCAATTGTACGCATTGCATGGGGACCACTCGCCCAGCCGATTCAATTGCCGAATTATCTGAAAGGTCAGGTGACGATCCTTGACCTAGCGCTGCCGGCCTATCGGTTGGCATTGGTCGGCTTCGGCGCAGCGGTGATCGCGGGGCTTTGGTTTGCTTTCGATCGCACTTTATTCGGCGCGCGTATCCGCGCCGCTGTTGATAATCGGGCGATGGCGGAATCGATCGGGATCAATACCAGCCGATTATTTTCCCTTGCCTTCGGCTTGGGTACTGGCTTGGCTGCGCTGGGCGGGGGCCTAGGTGCCGATGTGCTTGCCATCGCTCCCGCTTATCCGTTGCAGTACATTGTCTACTTTTTGATCGTCGTTGCCGTCGGCGGTCTCGGAAGCATTAAGGGGCCATTCGTCGCTGCGCTGGCAATTGGAATATCCGATACCGCTTGCCGCTATTTTGTGCCCGAAGCCGGCTCGATTTTCATTTTTGCCTTCGTTTTTGTCGTTCTCATTTGGCGGCCGAACGGCATCATGGAACGTCGGTAGGGGTGCGGCGTGAAAATAGTCACCGCATCGCCAATTCCAAACTTGGTCGCGCCGTTCACAATCATCCAGCTACTAAAACTGTCACCATGGTTGGCGGTGGCGGCCCTACCGCTTGCACTGCCAGGATACGAACCGCTGGCGACGCAAGTATTTGTGATGATCTTGTTTGCATTGTCGCTCGATCTGCTGGTGGGCTATGCGGGTATCGTCACCCTCGGTCATGCCGGATTGTTCGGCGTCGGTGGCTATACGGCAGGTATTCTCTCGGTACACGGATTCACCGATCCGATTTTCACGGCGCTTTGCGCGATGGTTCTAGCGGCCGCTACCGGTTTGGCATTCGGCGTTGCCATCCTTCGCACCAAGGGACTCACGCTGCTAATGCTGACGATGGCCTCAGCGTTTTTGCTGTACGAAATCGCCAATAAGGCAACAAGTTTCACCGGAGGCGAGGACGGGCTGCAAGGTGTTTCCTTCGCTCCAGTGTTTGGCCTTTTCGAGTTCGACTTCCGCGGCAAAACCGCATTCTTCTACACTTTGGTTGTATTGTTTTTTGTTTTTGTCTTTGTGCGGGCGATGATCCACTCACCCTTCGGCTGGTCGTTGCGCGGCATTCGCGAGAATGACGCGCGTATGGTGGCGATCGGCTGTCCTATCATGCGCCGGCGTCTCATCGTTTATGTGATTTCGGCGGCATTGGCCGGCCTTGCGGGTGCCTTGCAGGCTCAGAGCACTCAATTTGTCGCCCTCTATTCGCTGAGCTTTGAACTGTCGGGTAATATACTGATTATGCTGATCCTGGGTGGCTCGGGCCGTCTTTATGGGGCTTTCGTTGGCGTTCCTGTCTTCATGTTCGCCCAGGACCTGCTTGCTAAGCAGGACCCAGCGAACTGGTTTCTGGGGCAAGGGATTGTTCTAATCGTCATGGTGACACTGGCACCGGGGGGCATTCTCGGCGTCGCTGAGCGCACTATCGACGCTATCAAGCAGCGCAGGAAGGCATGATGGACACTGCGATGCTCGAAACTCGCGGACTAAGCTGCTCATTCGGCTCAAACTTAGTGATCGCCGACGTGAATTTCACGCTTCGCCCCGGTGAGCGACGTGCGCTGATTGGCCCCAATGGTGCGGGTAAGACGACATTCATCAATTTGCTCACCGGACGTCTTCGATCATGGTCCGGCAATGTGCTACTCAACGGCGTCGACATCACCGATTTAGACGAAGCGCGGCGTATTCGGCTTGGCATCGGCCGAACATTTCAGATCACCTCGCTGTTTCCCAGGATGACTGTCCGTGAAAACGTATTTCTCGCAGTGGCGGAATGCGAGGGAATTGCCGGAAATTTGCTGCGTTCGGTGCTCTCCTATGGCCGGCAAGTTGCTCGTGTCGACGAGTTATTGCACCGCGTCAGTCTCAGCGACGTGGGGCATGTCCCGGCACAATTATTGCCGTATGGTCGTCAACGTCTGCTCGAAATCGCCATCGCCCTGGCGCTGCGTCCCAAAATTTTGCTGCTGGATGAGCCTGCGGCGGGAATCCCGACAGCGGAAAGCCACATTATTCTCGACATTCTCGCGACCCTACCAAAGGAGATCGCGGTGTTGTTGATCGACCACGACATGGATTTGGTATTCCGGTTCGCGCAACAGATTTCAGTTCTGGTGCAAGGCTCGATACTGGTGGAGGGGGCGCCGAGCGATATCGCCGCCGATCAACGTGTGCGCGAAGTTTATCTTGGAGACAACAAACATGGCCGCCCTGCTGCGGCTTGACCGAGTAACTGCGGGTTTCGGCCAGACTGTTATTGTTGAGGACATCTCGTTTACGCTTGGGCAGGGCGAAGTTCTAGCTGTGCTCGGGCGCAACGGCGTCGGCAAATCTACCTTGATGAAGACGATAGCAGGGCAAACTCGATTGCACGCCGGCAATATCGAATTTAGTGAGCGCGAAATCGGATCACTCGCCAGCTACTATCGCGCGCGCGCTGGAATCGGCTATGTGCCCCAGACTCGCGATATTTTTCGCTCGTTAACGGTCGAGGAGAATCTGCTTATCGCTGCGCAATCGGGACCGTGGAATCTCGAACGCGTTTACGAGCTGTTTCCAAATTTAAAGTCGCGGCATCGCAATAGCGGTCTCGATATTTCCGGCGGCGAGCAGCAGATGCTGAGCATTGGGCGGGCGCTCATGGGCAATCCGCGGCTTCTGCTCTTGGACGAGCCGATGGAAGGCCTTGCGCCGGTGATCGTGGAAAAGCTGTTCGAGGTTTTCGAGCTGCTGCGGGATACTGGAGAGTTCGGGATAATATTAGTTGAGCAGTACGTTAATATGGCACTCAACTTCGCGTCACGCACCATAGTGCTTGACCGCGGCCAGATTGTTTATGACGGAAGCTCGGTCGCGCTTGCCAACGATCCGGAGAGAATGGTCGCGTATTTTGGTGCATCCGGGCAAGGCGCGGATGCTGAAAAGAAAAGCCGATAGATAGTAGGTATTACCGAGGAACTTAAAAGTCGGCTTTTGAGATATTCTTTTACATTGCGGTCCTATTTGAGCGAAGCGTCCGTAATTGCGTCTGGAAGGCGCTCATGCGGTATAGTTTCGCACACGAGTAATCAAAGGTGAACGGAATGAAGCTTATTCAACTTCGGAACTTCATTGCGGTGATTAAGGCCGGCACGTTCCGTCAAGCCGCTAAAGACCTGCATCTCTCGCAGTCCTCCATCAGCAAGAGCCTGCAGCAACTGGAGGACGAGCTTGGTGTTGAATTATTGCACCGTGGGGCCCGCGGGGTTGATCCGACGGCTGCGGGCAAGACGCTGCTGACCCGTGCCAAAATTATCGAAGCGGAGCTGCGCCACGCTCGTAATGACGTGCAAATGATTCAAGGCGCGAAGGTCGGCGAAATCCGTGTGACAGCATCGCCTACTGTTGCCATAGGATTACTACCGCGCGCGGTTGCCGCATTCCAGCGCGCGCGTCCACAGGTGAACTTTCGAATCTCCGAGGCTGTCTACCCGGATATGTTGCCTGCGATCCGCAACGGCGACATCGATATCGCGATCTGCTTGGTGCCAGCGCGGCCACGCGACGAGACGTTGAACTTCGTCAGCCTAGTCAAGGACCGCTTAGTACCAGCAGTTCGTGCCAATCACCCTGTCATCAGCGCGCGCAAGAGCAAGCTCTCGGACTTGCTTGACCTTGAGTGGATTATTTACCGGGGAAGTAATACCGGACTCGACGTTTTCGAGCAGACCTTTACTTCCAACCGTCTACCCCTGCCGAAGAGCACTATCGAGTGCACCTCCTTCGCCTGTGCGCGCTCTCTCATCGAGAATGGTGATTACATTACGTTGATGCCTTCACAATTCTTTTTCGACAACCGCAAGTCCTCGTCGATTGTGTTGTTGGAACTCGATTCACCGATGCGGCCCTGGGAGGTTGCGGTGATATCTCGCGCCAAGCACGAATTGTCGGCGGTCTGCCTCGCTTTTCTTCAAGAAATCGAGCGCATAGCAGCCGGAATCGTGCCTCGCGAAAAGGGCGTGCGTGCGGCGCGGCGCAAGGGTAGCGCCAGCGATCGTTAGAATCGATCGGTTTTCCCGCAATCTGCATCAGTTTATGATCGGGTGCGGTGTATACTCTCACGGCGATATGGTCGACCAGCGCTCTTGCCTATTCGCTGTACCAAAAAAGGTAAGCATCATGATTTCGCGGTTGAAATTCTCGATCATCCTTTTTGGCCTGTCGGTGATGCTCAAGTTCGCCGCACGGAGATATCCCACTTTTGCCGCGCGGCTGAAGGAGCGTAACTTAGTTGCGCAGATCAAAGCGCGCGACGAAGACGTCGGCCGCTGGATTGAAATCAGAGACGGCCGCATAACGTCCGGTGCAGGCCCGCATCCACGACCCGACATCACGCTTGCTTTCAAAAACGCAGCCATCGGTTCGTCGCTGCTGATGCCGCCGATCAAATGGCTCAACCAAATCAATGCGCAAAAAGATTTTGTGTTGTCAGTCGAAGGCTCCGAGGACCTGACCAATTGGTTTGCGCAAGTCCTGATGGGCATGCAGACCGCGCATTGGAAGTTCGGCACCCCGATGCCGGACGGCTCCATGCGCTATTGCAACATGGCAAATGGCGGGCCGCTCTTTGTTTACGTCAAGGACGGCAAGATAATCCGCACCACACCGATCGATTTCGACGACACCGACCCGCATCCGTGGACAATCGAAGCGCACGGAATGAAGTTGACGCCGCCGCGCAAGACCACGCTCGCCCCACACGGCCAGATTTGCCGGTCGACCATCTATTCGCCCGACCGCTTACTCTACCCAATGAAGCGGTCAGATTTCGATCCAAAGGGCGAGCGCAACACGCAAAACCGGGGCAAGTCAGGCTACGTACGGATCAGCTGGAATGAAGCGCTCGATATCGTCGCTGGTGAAATCCAACGTGTTAAGCGCGATCACGGGCCGGGCGCTATGACGGTTTCGCACGGTTCACATCATACCTGGGGCCATATTGGCTATTACCTCAGCGCGCTGTATCGCTTTAGCAATGCCGTCGGCCACACGCCGGTACACCATAATCCGGACAGTTGGGAAGGTTGGTACTGGGGCGCCGCGCACCACTGGGGCTACACGCTGCGCGTCGGACAGTGCGAGACTTACGGTACCGTCGAGGATCTCCTCCAAAATTGTGAAATGGTTGTGTTCTGGTCGGCCGATCCGGAAACCAACAGTGGTTCCTATGGTGCTCAGGAAGGCACCGTTCGTCGGCAATGGCTGAAGAAGCTCGGCATCAAAGTTGTACACATCGACCCTCACTACAACTCATCGGCCCAATTCCTGCCCGGCAAATGGATCTGCCCGAGGCCGACGACCTCACCCGCGCTGGCCCTGGCAATCGCGTATGTTTGGATCAAGGAGAACCTCTACGACAAGGAATACGTGGCCACGCGCACGGTGGGCTTCGATGCCTGGAAAGCCTATGTGATGGGCGAGCGCGATGGCGTGCCCAAGACGCCGGAATGGCAGGAGAAAGAAACCGGCGTTCCAGCCAAGGACGTACGGGCGCTGGCGCGCGAATGGGGCTCCAAACGCACCTATCTCGGCTGCGGCGGCTGGGGCAACGGCCATGGTGGCGCATGCCGCAACCAGACCGGCATTCAGTGGGCGCGCACCATGGTGTGCCTGATCGCTATGCAGGGTCTGGGCAAGCCGGGCGTCAACATGGGCAATTTGCAATGGGGCGCCCCGGTTGATCTCAATTTCTACTTCCCGGGCTATGCCGACGGCGGCATGTCGGGTGACGTTGAGAAGACTGCGATGGCCGTCGAGCTTTTCCAGCGCATGCCGCAGCTCCCGACGATGAATACGCCGCAGCAGAGGATTCCGCGGATTTATCTGCCGGAGGCCATCATCGACGGTAAAGCCGACGGTGGGTACCCGTGGAACGGCAAATCGATCGAAGCGCAGTTCGGCAAGTTTAGTTATCCGTCGGCCGGCCATGCACCGGTTCGGATGATGTTTAAGTATGGCGGGTCGCTGATCGCGACCATGAGCAACACGAACCGTCACGTGAAGATGTTCCAGTCACCCAATTTGGAATTCGTCGTCAGCCAGGCGATCTGGTTTGAAGGCGACACCAAATTCGCTGACATTATATTGCCTGCTTGCACGAATTTCGAGCGAGTGGACATCAGCGAGTGGGCTGCGCTCGGTGGCTACGGCCACCACGGCCAGCAGCAACTCAACCATCGTGTCATCATCTTCCAAGCGCCGGCTATCGAGCCGCTCGGAGAGTCCAAGTCCGATTTCTGGATCTTCAACGAGATTTGCAAACGACTCGGGCTAGCCAATTACTTCTCCGAAGGCATGAATGAAATCGATTGGGTCAAGCGCCTGTTTGATGCTTCCGATTTGCCTAAGAGGATTTCGTGGAAGAAGTTTATCAAGCGCGGCTATTACGTCGTGCCGGCGGAGAAGGAGAAGTTACGTGCGCCGGTATCATTCCGCTGGTTCTGGGAGGGCCGGAAGAAGGATGTTCCGGAGCCGCATCCATTGCCATCCGATTATTCAGTGGAGTTCTTAAAAGGCCTGCAGACCCAATCGGGCAAGCTTGAGTTTGAATGCAACAGTCTTAAGCGTCTGAATGATCCCGAGCGTCCCCCAGTCGTCGAATACGTGCAGTCGTGGGAGGGCCCGCGGTCAGGAGAATTGTTCCGGAAATATCCGTTGCAGCTACTGACACCGCACGTCAAGTATAGTTTCCACACACAAAGCGACGGCAAGGATAGCTTCCTGCTCAACATTCCTGACCACCGGGTGAAGGTGAAGGATTGGTATTACTGGGTTGTTCGCATGAATTCGCAGGATGCAGCGGAGCGCGGAATCAAACAGCACGACCTGGTCATGGTCTACAACGACCGTGGCGCAGTGATTTGTGCCGCGGTGCTGACAGAACGGCTACCGCGGGGCGTGGCCAGTAGTTACGAGTCCTCGGCGCTGTATGAACCAATGGGTGAGCCAGGCCGGTCCGTCGATCGCGGGGGCGTCGTTAACTTATTAATGCCGCACCGTTCGCAAACTAAGTCCACGCATTCGCTCGCTGGGTCACAGGGCTTAGTTGAGATCGAGCTGTGGGACGGTAATACGGAATATATCTCCGAGGCTTTCGCTCAAACTGGAAAAGAAGTGCAGGTCAAGCGCAAATCAGCTGCGGAACTGCTATTGGCAAAGTGACGATGGACGTGAGCGCTATTGGTCGACGGCCGTAGATTGTTGGCGTCGCAGCGGTAAC
>Ga0207805_1000016_pt1 | contig 21990 bp, 20 predicted proteins | sample LuqExpMetageno49_FD_187807 | JGI IMG/M metagenome (GOLD analysis project Ga0207805, IMG submission 187807) | Tropical forest soil microbial communities from Luquillo Experimental Forest, Puerto Rico - Sample 49 (SPAdes) | ecosystem: Environmental > Terrestrial > Soil > Tropical forest ... | reverse complement strand
GTGTTTATCCCGAGCACGGTGAGTTTGTTGCGTTCGGCCGCCGCCTTCACCTGGGATGGCGGCACGTCGTAGGGGAATTGCAGCTCGATAGCCTTGAAGCCGCAGGCCGCCGCCGCGTCGATGCGTTCAAGTAGCGAGCGGTCGGTGAACAAGTAGCCCAGATTGGCAGCAAAACGCGGCATCCCAGCCCCAAGTCGGCCGTATTCACCTAAAGCCCCACGAAATCCTTGATCGCATTGATGAACGCCTGCGGCTGCTCGAGCGCCGGACAATGACCGCAGCCTGGTAGCTGCAAATAGCGCGCACCGGCCACCTTGTCGGCCACCACTTTGTTGAGCGTCGGCGGCGTCGCCTGATCAAACTCGCCGCACACTACCAGCGTCGCTACTTTCATCCGGTGCAGCAGTGGCTGCAGGTCGATCTCCTGCAGGATCTTGCAGGCGGCCTGAAACGCTTGCGGGTGAATCTGCAATAGCACTGCCTTACGCTCCTCGATCGCCTCTGGATGCGCGGTGAGGTAGGCGGGCGAGAAGACCCGCTTGGCGACGATCTCGGCGATCGAGCCGAGCCCTGCCTCAGCGACCTTGCCCTGCATGATGGCGAACTGTTGGCGACCCTCCGGTGGAAAACAGGCTGCAGCATCGCTCAGAACCAGCCTGGCGAGGCTTTCCGGATGCGCCATGGCGAAGGCAAGCGCGATCGTGCCGCCGAAGCCATTGCCGATCAGAATTGAATCATTGCCGACCCCGAATTCCTGGAATCCGTCCTGGATCGCCGCGACGTAGGCATCCATTAGCGCCAATGGCGTCGGCGCCGAACCGTGAAATCCGGGCAGGTTGATCAGCGTGACACGATGCCTGGAGGCAAGCGCCGGCAGCACTTGGTCGAAGGCGTGGCGATCGCTGAGCAGCGAATGCAGCAGCACGATATCCGGGCCAGCGCCGGTACGCACCGCGGTGAGGGTGCCGCGTCCAGCGCTCAGGTTTTCAAATTGCATTGAGCTCCCCATTGGAGCCGGAGGACGACGATATACCCCGGCCTCAAATTGGCGTCTCGGTTACCTCTCCCCGCGTGCGGGGGAGTCGACTTCCGAGCCGAGCGAGGAAATCGAGTGTGGGGCGTTCCCCCGAGTCTGAGTTCGTTGAAACGCCCGTCGCCCGCCCGAATTTCGCTCCGCGCAATGCTCTCCCCCGCAAGCGGGGAGAGGAAAAGAAACGCTAGTTGCCTTCCCGCCAAATGCCGAGCGCTTCCTGCGCCGGCCGGTCGGAGATCGAAAACAGCACCGCTTCGGTGGCCGCGTTGTGGAAATAGCGCTTCCACGGCGGCACCACGAACACGTCGTTGACGGTCCATTCAAAGGGCTTACCGTCGATTATGGTGGTGCCCTGTCCCTCGGCGACCGCGAAGATTGTGCCGTCGGTCGAGCGATAGGGTTTGCCCTTGAAGCCCTTGGGCAGCAGCGCGAGATACGCACCCATGGTCGGCAGCACCGGACCGCCGTTGATCGGGTTAGCGTAGCGCACTCGCGCGCCGTGGCGTTTTTCGATATCGCCGGTCTTCTTCAGCCGCTCCAGGATCGGCCGCATCTTGGCGTAGGGGTAGTTGATCACCGGCGAACGATTGAGGTTGGCCAGCGCGCCATCCGGCAACACGCCGGAAGCATACCGATCGAACGAGTCGCCATCCGTGTGGTTAGTCTTCTGCATCTTCTCGTCGAAGTGTTCGCCAAACGATGTTTCGAAATGATTGATCGTTGGCATGTCGAGCACATCGAGCCACATCACCGGCTGCGTGCCCGGGTTGCCGTGGTCGTGCGGCGCCCAGTTGGCGGTGATGATGAAGTCGCCATGCGACATCATCGTCTTCTCGCCTTCGACCGCGGTATAGGCGCCTTCGCCTTCCAGTACGAAACGGATAGCGGATGCAACGTGGCGATGCACCTCGGCGATCTCGCCCGGCAGGATCAGTTGGATGCCGGCGAACAGTGAATTGGTGATGCGCGCCTTGCCAGTCTCGCCCGGATTTTCCAAGACCAGCACGCGGCGCTCGGCCTCTTCCGCACTGATGACGTCGCCGGCCTCCAGCATCAGCCGCTTGACGTCGTTGAACCTCCAAATTGCCGGCTGGCACTCGGTTTTTGGCTCCGGCGTTACCAGATCCTTGAGCACCTCCCACAACGGCGCCATGTGGAACTTGGAGATCTTGTCGTAATAGGCCTGCCGTACGTTATGCTTGGAGCCCGGTTGAGATGCGGAAGCGACCACGATGCGTCTCCTCCTTGGAACAAACATGATTTTCCAACTATATAGCGCAGCTCCGCGGCCACAGGGAATATGCTCACGCCCATCGGATTGGGGGGCGTTAGCGTGCAAACGCGCACGGATGGCCTGGGATCCGGACCGGGTTCGCACCAAGCGGGCTGACCCAGTCGATGCCTCAGTTCTTCATTGAGACAAACGGGGTCTTCACGGTGCCCGATTTGAAGCGCGCCGGATACAGGATCACCTGCTTGCCCGGCTGCTTGAATTGCTCAATGTCGTTGCCGATAACGTTCTGATACTGGACATAGAGGACACGCGGCTCCGCCCATTCGCCGCGGTCGCCAAACTTGACGTCACCCACCACTGTCTTGAAGGTAGTCGCGCGGATGTAATCGGCGAGCTTGCCGTCATCAAGCGAGCCGACATTCCTGATCGCCTCCTCAAGAATCTGCAACTCCGCGTAAGCAAAGGGCGGAAGGTAAATCCCGAGCGGGTCGACGCCCGCTTGAGTGGCGCGTTCGCGATAGCGCTTTAGTAGCCCCTCGGTGCCGGGGAATTTCATTGTCGGTTCGGGGACGTAGAGATCATAACAGATAACGTTATTAAGCATCGGCCCGAGCTTTTGCTTGATGGCCGCGAATTGCAGTCCAATCATGCCGCCGCCGACTAGACGCGCGGAGAACCCGATTTCGTTGAGCGACGAGATCATACCGGCCGAGTCGGGCGGATAGGAGGCGATGAACAGAAGGTCGGGGGTCGTCGCCTTGATCGAGCGGACGATCGGCGCGAAATCCACTTGGTTGGGCGGATAGGTGCGGTCGTAGACGGCTTTGAACCCGTACTTCTTGGCATTCTCGCGCGCTCCTTGCAGCGCGAGCACCGAATACTCGGCGTCGGCGCCAACCATTGCCACGGTCTGTGGCTTCGGATCGAGCGAAGAAGCGACCTCGAAAAAGCCCTTCGACAGTTCGTATTTCGCTTGCGGGCCGTTCGGCTGCAATTGGAAATAACGATCGTATTTAAACTCGTCATTTGCGGCGAGCGCGAATAGCGAAAGGATCAGCTTCTTGCGCTGGATCACCACCGGCATTGCCGCGGCGGTCGGCACCGTCGCGTAGCCTGACAGCAGCAGGTCGACTTTGTCGACATCGAGCAGCTTGGTGTATATTGCCGGTACGCCGGCCGGATTGGATTGATCATCGTAGTAGACCAGCTCGACCTTGCGCCCAAGCAAGCCGCCCTTCGCGTTTAGCTCTTCTGCCCAGATCTGATAGGCGAGCAAGGCGGCTTTGCCGCCGCCGGCCAGGCCGCCGGATAGCGCCATGCTGAAACCGATCTTGATCGGATTTGTCGATTGAGCTGCGGCAGGGAGAGCTATCGCCGCCAGCGCCGTTCCTGCGATCGCCAGCGTTTCACGTCGCGTAATTAGACTTACCATGTTGCTTCTCCAAAAAAAGATTTTCCGCCCGACAGATCTCTGTCTTGTTTAGTGAAACATTAGGTGAAGCGCCACGCGCGCCTCCTTGAGGAAAGTCAAACGAGTCGCAATTACCGCGAAGCTGCGAACAAATTGCAGCAGGCTCTATGTTCGCTCAATGATTGCGGAATTGCGGCTCGTTTTGGCTGTCGGTTTTGTCGCGCTTCGCAACGCGCGCGGCGATGGGGGTGACGAATCTGGACCCAAGCTAGTTGTTCACTGAGCCTCCGTCCACCACGATGGACTGACCCGTAATGAAATCGCTGTCGCTGGAAGCAAGAAACACCAGCGTGCCGAGCAGGTCTTCCGGATAGGCGTCGCGCTTGAAGGCGCGGCTATTGCGCACCGGGATGCGCTCCTCTTCCACGTGCGTTGCATTCTCAAGCCCGGTGTCGCTGAGGATATACCCCGGCGACAGCGAATTCACCGCGATGCCGTACTGCCCGAGCTCGCGCGATAGCGCCCGGGTGAATGCGAGCATGGCGCCCTTAGAGGTGACGTAGGGCAACATGCGCGGCACGCCCTTGTAGGCGGCGCCCGAGGCGATGTTGATGATCTTGCCTGTGCGGCGCTCGATCATGTGTGGCGCGACATACCGCACCATCAGCCAGGGCCCACGCACATTGATCGCCATGACGCGGTCCCACAGCTCGCTGTTCCATTCGTTGAAGTTTCTCGGCCTGAGCGTGGAATAAAGCGCGGCATTGTTGACCAGGATGTCGATCTGGCCGAAGCGTTCGATCGTCTGCCTCACTAGGTTCTTGACCGCCTTCTCATCGCCGACATCGAACTTCAGGCTTGCCACCGCGTTGACGCCCTGACGAGCAGCAATTTCGGCGGCGAGTTCCTTACCGTCGGCAATGTCGGCGATCATCACACGCGCGCCCTCGGCGGCAAGCGCCTGCGAATAATGCCGGCCGATTCCCTTGGCGCCGCCCGTGACGATCGCAGTTTTTCCGTCCAGCCTAGCCATACACTTCTCCGTCCCACTGGTGACGAGCGAGTTCCTATCAGTTATGAAGCGAAAAACCGAGAGGAAGCCAAAATGCCGAGCGACACCGCCGACCGGCTGGCCATCCGGGACGTGATCGAGAACTGGGTGATTTGGCGCGACGCGCGCATGTGGGATCGTTTCCGGACGCTCTGGCACAAGGACGGCCAGATGTGGGCGACGTGGTTTCAGGGCACCTACGAGGATTTTATCCGCGTCAGCCAGGAAGGCTTCGATCGCGGCGTGCGCATCATGCACATGCTCGGCGGCATGAGTATCGACATCAAGGACAAACGCGCAATCGCGCAGACCAAGATGACGATTTCGCAACGCGCCGAGGTCGAGAACGTGCTATGCGACGTAGTGTGCACCGGCCGCTTCTACGATTTTCTGGAAAAACGCGAAGGCAAATGGGGCATCGTGCTGCGCCGCCTCGCATATGAAAAAGACCGACTCGATCCGGTCGATCCTTCCGCCAAACTCTCTCTCGACCAAAACCTCTTGGCACAATTCCCAGAGGGCTATCGCCATCTCGCGTATCTGCAGAGCCGCATCGGCTACAAGGTCAAGCCCGACATGCCCGGCCATGATGGGCCGGAGCTCGATGCGCTCTATGCCAAGGGCGCGGCCTGGCTTAAGGGCAAGACGCTCTAACTTCCTCTCAAACGTGCCCGGTTGGGCCACCGTGGACAAGCGACCGGCCGTTGCGCGCGGCCGCTCGTCGGGCGCAAAATTGCGGCAACCATGACTAATCGGGGAGAAAGCGATGCCGTATATGAATCGGCGCAAATTCCTCGCTGGCACCGCCGCCGCAGCCGGCGCCGCATCGCTGCCGATGCCTGCAAACGCCCAGAACGCGCCAATGAAGATCGGCCTGTTGACGGTCAAGACCGGTCCGCTCGCCGCCGGCGGCATTCATTTCGAGGAAGGCATCACCGCGTTTCTTAAAGACAAGAATTTCACCCTGTCCGGCCGCAAGATCGAACTCATCGTCGCCGATACTGGCGGCAATCCGGCAGGCGCCAAGACCAAGGCCCAGGAAGTGGTTGAGCGCGACAAGGTCGACATCGTACTCGGTCCATTCGCCGCCTTCGAACTGCTGGCGACCGTGGACTATCTGGCACAGGCGAAAATGCCGACTCTCGCCTTCGCGGGCGCCGAGGATGTGACACAGCGCAAGGGCAACTCCTATCTCACACGTACGTCGTACACATCGGCGCAATGTCTCTATCCGCTCGCCGACTACGTGATCAGGGAAATGAAGCTCAAACGCGCCGTAACCATGGGCGATGATTTCGCCTTCGGCTATGAGCAGGTCGGCGGCTTCCAACGCGTGCTGGAGGAGCAAGGCGGCCAGGTGGTAAAGAAACTGTGGTCGCCGCTCAACACCGCCGATTATGCGCCCTACGTGGCGCAGATCCCCGAGTGCGACGTGCTCTGCGAAGTGTTGGCAGGCTCAAACCCGCTCAAGTTTACTAAGCAGGCGCGCGGGCTTGGCGTAAAACAGCCGCTGGTCGGCGGTGCTACCGTCGCCGACGATACCATCATCGGCGCACACGACGAGAGCGCGGCCGGCTTGATCAACACCAACCCATACTCGCTCGATCGCGACAGCGAAGCCAACAAGCGCTTCATCGCCGCAATGAAGACGCATCATGGCAACGACGTGCGCATCGGCCATTATGCCGCCTGCTTCTTCGCCAATGGCCAGATCATCGAGGCGGCCCTCGCCAAGACCGGCGGCAAATCCGACAACGCGGAAACCTTGGCGAAAGCGGTGCGATCGGTTTCGCTCGCCGACACGCCGCGCGGGCCGATCAACTTCGATGCCTACGGTAACGCCGTAGTTGACGTCTATGTGCGGCGCGCGGAGAAGGACGGCGGCAAGATGGTCAACAAGACCATCAAGACCTATCGCAAAGTGAGCCAGTTCTGGACCATGGACCCGAAGGCGTTCCTGAAGGAGCCGGTTTTCTCGCGCGACTATCCGCCGCTGAAGACCTGAGCGGCCTCCGCAGGGCTTGGCTCGCGGAAAGAGAAGTGCGAAAAGGCCTCCGGTCGCGGGTGGAAAGGCCGGGGGTTCACCATGTCATTCGCCGAAAAATTCAACCTGCTCAATGAATTCAATATTCTGCGCCTGATCTGCGGTCTATTCCTGATCCCGCACATCTACGGCAAGTTTACTGAGCCGGCTGCGCTCGGTTTCTTCGTCGCTTGCAAATTCCACCCGCCCAAGTTCTGGATGTATCTTGCCTGTGTCATCGAGGTCGTGCTCGCCATCTGCCTGATCTTCGGCATCTTCACCGCGCTCGCTGGCGCGATCGCATGCATCCATCTCTTGGTCGCCGCCGCTGGCGTATACAAAGTGACCGGCAAGTGGCTGTGGAATATCGGTGGCTACGAATACTGCTTGTTCTGGGCCCTTGCCTGCCTGGTGGTGGCGATGCACGCCTACAAGAGCGGCGGCATCTGGGGCTGAAACGAATCCGAAATCTGTCGAAAGGAAAGGCGAAGCGATGGCTAGCGTTCTGTTTTCTCCGATCACCCTGCGCGGGCTCACTCTGCCCAACCGCATCGCGGTGTCGCCGATGTGCCAGTACAATTCCAACAACGGTTCGGCCAATGACTGGCACCTGATGCACCTCGGCTCGTTCTCGCTCGGCGCCGCCGGGTTGGTGATGACCGAGATGACCGACGTCAATCCGCAAGGGCGCATCTCGCCGAAGTGCGCGGGCATGTGGTCGCACGAGAACGAAGCCGCGCTTAAGCGCGTGCATGATTTCTGCCGGCAGTACGGCGTCGCCAAGCTGGGCGTGCAGCTTGCGCATGCCGGCCGCAAGGGCCCGACCACGCCGCCTGCCGCCGGCGGAAAGCCGATCCTCGAAGGCCCCGACGCTTGGACGCCGGAAGCACCGTCGGCTATCCCATACGACACCAATTGGCCGGTGCCGAAGGCCATGACCAAGGAGGACATCAAGCGCTGCATCGGAGAATTCGCCGCCGCGGCCAAACGCGTCGATCGTATCGGCTATGACGTGATCGAGCTGCACGGCGCACACGGCTATCTCGGCCATCAGTTCCTGTCGCCTATCTCCAACAAGCGCACCGACGAATATGGCGGGTCGCTCGAGAACCGCATGCGCTTCGTCATCGAGATGTACGAGGCGGTGCGCAACGCCTGGCCGGAAAACAAGCCGATCGGCATCCGCGTCTCGGCGACCGACTGGGTCGAGGGCGGCTGGACGCCAGAGGAAACCGTCGTGCTCGCCAAGGAGCTCAAAAAGCGCGGCCTTGACTACATGGACGTGTCGAGTGGCGGACTCTCACCGGCGCAGAAAATTCCGCTCGCCGCTGGCTACCAGGTGCCGTTCGCGGAGAAGGTGAAGAAGGAATCCGGCATCGTCACTATGAGCGTCGGACTGATCGCCGGCTACCAGCAGGCCGAGGACATCCTGCAGCAAGGCAAGGCCGACCTGATCTGCATCGCCCGCGGCGCGATGTGGGACCCACGCTGGGCCTGGCATGCCGCCGAAGAACTCGGCGCCGAGACCGCCTACGCGCCGAAGATGATGGCCTGCCATCCTAAGCTGCGGCCGCAGCTCTTCCCGAAGCGCGCGCAGGTGACGAACTAGCGTTACGCCGGTACTCGCCCATTTATTGGCGTCGGCGCGCGCCACAAGCGATGTGTCCCAAAGCATCGGGTGGCAGGCGCGCGTAGGCGTGCCTTGAGCCGCTCGATATCACCAGGTCGCATGGAGACGATCAGCGTTTCATTTTGGCGATGAACTTGGCGAAGGCCGCAAGCTGCATCTTGACGGTGTCCTTGGTCGGCTGGTCCTTCAGTTCAAGCGTTTCCTTGTCGAATTTACCCGCCGCGCTGCCGACGAAGACCTCTGGCGTGCCGAAGATATAGGCCTTCAGGAACGTCATCGACATGCGCCAGTGGTACTGCATGCGCGCGCCGCCGAGCGGGCCTTGTGAGCAGGATTGGATGGCTACCGGCTTGCCCTCGAAAGGCTGCTCCTTCATGCGTGAGACCCAGTCGATCGCGTTTTTCAGGCCGCCGGGCATCGACCAATTGTATTCCGGCGTGACGAACAAAACGCCGTCGGCGGAGCGGATCGCCGCCGCAAGGTCGTTCGCCGGACCGGGAAAGCCGGACGCGTTCTGCAGGTCTTCGTTGTAGAGCGGCAGCGTCTCGACTGGCGGCGCGGTGATTAGCTTCATTTCCGGCGGCGCCAGCTCCGGCAAAGCGCGGGTCAGCGCCGCATTGTATGATCTCTTGCGGAGTGAGCCGCAAATCACCAAGACCTTCACTTCGTCAGCCATGTCGACCTCTTCGCTTGCTCCGGCAATAACATCCCACCGTCATCTTTGTTCGATGCCGGCCCTCTCGCGCACCGATTTCCATTTCGCAGTTTCGTCGTCGATATGTTTGGCGAATTCGGCCGGTGTCGAGACGTGTACCACCGCGCCGACCTTAGCCAATTGCTCGCGGATCTCGGGCTGTCCGAGCACAACTTTCAGAGCAGCATTCGTCTTATCGACGATCTCCAGGGGAGTGCCGGCCGGATAGAGCCAGCCGTACCACCCGATCACCGAATAGCCAGGCAAGCCAGATTCCGCAACGGTCGGTGTATTTGGGATGGTCGGCCAGCGCGACGGCGCGCCAACGGCGAGTAGCTTTAGCTGCCCCGCCTCCACCTGCCCCCGCACGGCGTGCGCAAGCTCGACTCCGTAGTCGACCTGACCCGAGATCAAAGCGGTGACCACACCCGGCGTATTGCTATAGGGAATATGTTTCACGTCGATACTGGCCATCTGCTTCAGCAGTTCGCCGGCGAAATTCTGCGTCGAGCCGACGCCGACATCGGCAAAGTTGAGCTTGCCCGGATCCTTCTTGGCAAGCGCGATCAGCCCTTTGATGTCTTCGGCGGGAAAGTCCTTGCGTGCAACGAAGACGAAGGCCGAGTCGGCCACCCACGAAACTGGCACAAAACTCTTCACCGGCTCATAGGGCACCGCTTTCAGCATCGCCGCCGACACAGTATGCGCGGGACTGGTCATCAGCGCCGTATAGCCGTCCTTGCTGGCGCGCATGACGGTCTCGGCGGCGATAGTGCCGCCGGCGCCCACCTTGTTCTCCACGATCACCGACTGGTGCAGCAATTCGCCCAGCGGTTGCGCAATGATGCGCGAGACGATATCGGTACCACCGCCGGCGCCGAAGCCGACCAACACGCGGATCGGTCGGTCGTTGGGCCATTCGGCCGACACGGGAGCGACCGCAACCGCCAAAAAGCTCGCCGCGAGCGCTGCGGTAATTGTGCGCTTCATGATCGTCCCCGCTTTGGCGCCCTGTTCTTGTCGTGGCGCCAAAGGAACACGCCCCCACGCCGTCGTGTCAACCGGAGGCGTTATTTCTCGTCCTCGATTGGATTGCGGAGAATGCCGATGCCCTCGACCTCGACCTCGACAACGTCGCCCGCCTTCATCCAAACCGGGTCTGGCTTGCGCGCATGACCGACACCTGAGGGCGTGCCGGTCAGGATGATATCGCCCGGATCCAGCGTCATGCCCTTGGTCAAATAAACCAGAGTCTCGGCGAGCGTAAACATCATGTTGTCGGTGTTGTCCGACTGCATAGTCTTGCCGTTAAGCCGGCTCATGATCTTGAGCCCCCTGCCACCCTTCGGCAGTTCGTCGGCGCTGACCATCCAGGGTCCGATGCTGCCGGTACGATCGAAATTCTTGCCCATGCCCCATTGCGTGGTGTGGCGCTGGAATTCGCGTACAGAACCCTCGTTCGCGCAGGTATATCCGACGACGCAGTCGAGCGCGTTGTCCATGGTCAAATGTTTGGCACGCTTGCCGACGATAGCAACCATTTCGGCCTCGTAGTCGAGCTGAATCGATTCACGCGGTCGCACTAGCGGCGTGAGATGCGGCACGAAGGAGGTCAGCACGCGAAAGAAGATCGAAGGGAATTTCGGGATGTTGTCGCGCTGCGGTCCTTCCTTGACGTGGTCGAGGTAGTTGAGGCCGAGGCAGATGATCTTGCCGGGCGCCATGACCGGTAGCGTATATTTCACGGCCGAGAGCGGACGGTGTGCCGATGCGGGCGCCCGCTTGGCGAGATAGGCGAGCGAAGACAGGTCTCCATTGGTCTGGCGCAGCACCTCGCAAAGTTCGGTCGGCGATTTTGGATCGGCTTCTTGCAGATCGACGACGTTGTCGCCTTCAACCATGCCGAGCCGCAGATGATTGTTGAACTCAAAGCCGACGACCTTCATAACTCTACTCTGGTTCCTGCCTTGCCATTCGGTAGACGCCCCCATGCCAGGCGAGGCGGCGCAAAGCTTAAGCGCAGACCGGCGAATCCAGGAAGGTCACTCTCCCAACTCGAAAGCCTGGATGGAGAAATAATTCCACTCGTCGGTCCAGAGCGCCACGGGTCGCCAGCCGGCGCCGCGCGCCAGCGCACCGAGCGAGTCGATGCTGTACTTGTAGCTATTCTCGGTGTGGATGGTTTCACCGGCGCGGAAGTCGAAGGTCTCTCCCGCCACCTTCACCTTCTGCCGTTTCACGGCAGCGAGGTGCATTTCGATGCGGTTGCACTCGCGGTTGTAGAAGGCGTGGTGCTCGAAACATTCGAGCTTGAAGTTGCCACGCAACTCGCGGTTCATCCGCACCAGTAGATTGCGATTGAACTTGGCGGTGACGCCGGCCGCGTCGTTATACGCCGCGTTCAGCACTTCCACGGGCTTGATGAGGTCGGCGCCGATGATCAGGATCGCACGCGTTCCCAGGATACGGCCGGCGTTGCGCAGGAAGGCCGCCGCTTCGTGCGGCTCGAAATTACCGATGGTCGAGCCGGGGAAAAATCCGACCCTTAGCGGCGCGGCCTGCGCCTCCTTTGGCACCTTGAACGCGGTCGTGATGTCGGCCTTGACCGGCAATACCTTGAGCCAGGGAAAATCGGTACGTAGCTCAGCGGCCTCTTGCTCGAGCATCTCGCCGGAGATGTCGACCGGCACATACGCGGCAAGCCGCGGCGCGGCTCGAAGCAAGATGCGAACCTTCTTGTTCGAGCCGCTGCCGAATTCGACCAGCGCGGCGCCCTGCGGGATCAGCTTGGCGATTTCCCCAGCGTATTCAGTCAGAATGCCGATCTCACACCGCGTCGGATAGTATTCGGGCAACTCCGTGATGCGTTCGAACAGTTGCGAGCCGATCCGGTCATAGAAATATTTCGCCGGCACTCGTTTCGGTGTAGCGTTGAGACCCGCGAGCACATCGGCCTCGAAGGCGGCGAGCTCGGGGTTCTGCGCCGCGATCCGTTTGCGTGCAACTGAAACCATGAGCTCCTCTCAATCGAACGCTGCGAGCCGCAGCCCGCTGAACTGCCAGCGCGCCGGCGGACAAAAGAAATTGCGATAGCTCGCGCGCGTGTGCCCTTCGGGTGTCGCCAGCGAAGACCCGCGTAACACCATCTGATTCACCATGAACTTGCCGTTGTATTCGCCTAGCGCGCCTTCTGCTGCGCGGTAGCCCGGGTATGGTAAGTAGGCGCTGCATGTCCATTGCCAGGCGATGCCGAAGGCATCAGCGAGGAGACCGGCCCGCACCGCAACTTCCCATTCCGCCTCGCCCGGCAGATGTTTGCCGGCAAAGCGGGCAAAGGCATCGGCCTCGTAATAGCTAACGTGCATAACCGGCGCCGCCGGATCGACCGCCTTGAGGCCCCCAAGCGTCATTAAGAACCAGGCATCGTCCTGCTGGCGCCAATAGCCCGGCGCGTGCCAGCCTTCCGACTGCACAACAGCCCAGCCGTCCGATAGCCAGAGCGACGGCGTCGCGTAGCCGCCGGCCCGCATGAACTCGAGCCACTCGGCATTGGTCACGAGATGTCGCGCGATGCGCACCTCCGGGATCAGTTGGTCGTGCCGCGGTATCTCATTGTCGAAGCAGAAACCGTCGCCGTCATGACCGATGGTCATGATTCCGGCCGGCACATTGACAAAGTCGCTCGGCCCCTGCGGTGCACGCGGCGGCTGCCAGTTGACGTCGTAGGCCGGATCGGTCGGGTTCTGTGCGAAGGCGTGCAGGATGTCGGTGAGCAGTAATTCCTGGTGTTGCTGCTCGTGATGCAGGCCGATCTCTAAAATCCCAAACACACGCGCAGCGTCCGTGTCCGGCACGTTGGCGATCAGCCGCTCGACCGCCGCGTCGACGTACTCCCGATAGCCGGCGACGTCCGCGCCGTTCGGGCGCGTAATCAGCCCGCGCTGCGGCCGTGCATGGCGCGGGCCGGCGGCAACGTAATAGGAATTGAACAGGAAGGGGAAACGCTCGTCGAAGACCGTGTAATCGGGATCGTGCGGCACAAGCAGGAACTGCTCGAAGAACCAGGTGACGTGGGCACGGTGCCACTTGGTCGGGCTGGCATCGGCCATCGACTGCACGATCTGGTCCTCGGCCGACAGGTGAGCGGCGCGCGCTTCAGTTTCTGCGCGCACGCGGCGAAACGCGTCACGCCAGGCGGCGCGCACCTCAGCCGGCGACTTTAAGGTAGTTCGCGGGCCGCTGACGGTGCCGCTCGGAACGGGTGAGTTGGCGGGGCGCGCCATGGAGAGTCTCCGGCAAAGAATTCAAAGAGCTTCTGCAGTGCATTTAGGTACGGATTACGAATTATCGACGTAATTGTTCCATCGCGCCCAGGCACGAGCAACCGCGAAACAACCTCCTGACAGGCTTGTGATCACTGCGTGACGAAGTGCGGCGTCGCACGTTTTTTCGCAGTCTGTGTTCGTTCACAATTTGTGAGAAATGCCCGTCGCGTCTATTGTCGCGTACGGAGATAATCTCGCACCGTCAAAGACTTGTGACACGACAATCGGATCTGTGATCCCCGTATCACATCTCGCCAGCAGCGCGCGTTAGCGGATGCTGCAGATTGTTGAGCAGTCCACCAGCTTCTCCTGCCTGAACCGTGGCACCCTCCGCCGTCATCAAAACGTGCCACTAGCAACAAACGTCGCAAAACGTTCCACGCCGAATTATTAGGCGGAAAAATTGGATAAGTGCGGTTTTATGCCCCACCCCTCAACAAGAGGTAGGTAGAGCAGATAGCATCCTTTTCGCAGATACGGTTCACTCTTAACGTAAACAACCTTCCCCCGATGCGTCCGCTAGTATAATAAAAACGCACTCCGCCCGACGAGATATTGTGCGGGCGCGTGATTGCCACCGTAACGCATGGGGAAATTGGATGAATATGATCTTTCCGCCTGTCCTAATTGCTGCTGCGGTCGCGTTGTCAGCCGCCGCCCACGCTATGCCGATTGGAAGCAATAAAACTCAGAACAGTCTGATCGTTCGAGTCGATGACCGATGCGGCGTGGGCTGGTATCTCGGCTCCGATGGCCTCTGCCGCTCCAACTACTATGACCGTTACTACGCACCGCGTTACTGGGGACCATACCGCGGCCCAGTGCCGTGTAATGGCCGGGGCGTCCATCCCATTTTGCAGTGCCTTCGGAGCGTGCTGGCTGGCCTGCAACTAGTTAGATAGCCAGCTCGGCTGGCGCAGTCGGCGCCGCCATCTTACAAAGGACGGCAACATGGCGATCCTGCCCGCTATGACAGTCGATCAGCGCCATGCCAGCCCGCTGGGTGCGGCAAATTTCAGCAATGGCTGATGACCTTTAGAGGGCCACTCAGCTTTTTTGACGGGTTACTATTTTCCCGGTTTAGCTGTAAGAACGCCGATGCAGTCATTGAAATCTTTAAAATTTTTGGGCGAAGTCCCAACGCCACCAACCACATTGAGAGGCAGAGTAATATCCAGACCGTTTGCCTCTCTCGCAAATGACACAGTTATTTCTCGCGAAGGGATGGCCGAATAAATTTCGGCGGAGGTTGGAACCGAGTAGACCCCGCAGAAACTATCCGCAGCACCGCAAGCGAACGATGGATGAAGAGGTTTGCCATCGATCGACAGAAAGCCACGAAAGACAGCAACCGGCTTCACGGCCGTTTCACGTCTGGTAACGTCCGGGAGGTCTGTGCCAAGTATCTTGAGCGATGCCCCCAAGTTCCCATTGTTTTCGGCCCACGAGAGTGATCCAACAACGCCGGCTAGGCGGCCATTTAGATACGTGCGATCGCGGTAAATGATATTGAAGTTAAAACCGCAGACCGCGGGCATACTTCCTGACGTTTGGACGAAAAAGCCGTTTTCACTGTGTTGAACTGTGTCTTGGGCATAGAGTGTGCTTTCAGCACCGACCGCTGCGACGGCCAAGACCAGCGCCGCCAGCTTGCGCCGTTCGCCGAAGGCGGTCGATGCGAGTTCGCGCGTTGCGCTCATAGACGGTCCGGGACTTGCGTCAGAACGCCTTTATGTAGCATGTCGATTTGGCTCAAATCCATGCCGCGCGGGCGAAAACAACATTCTTGCAGGAATTTAGAGTGTCTCTTTGTCGGGAAGGTCCGCGACGCTGCACAGCATCAGAAGTTGCTGCCGCCAAGAACCTGATGCGCTCTTGCGGCCCCAGTGCGGACCCTAACTTTGTCAGTCAGAAAACCACCTCTATCCAGATTAGCAAAAGTTCCTGATTTTATTGGTGCGGACGGAGGGGAAACCGACCATTTCTGCGCAAGGCATTGTTATTTACTGAGATTTTCCTGTGCACCTTTTGCTTTGTGTAGTGCTTTGTGTAGTCACACCTTTTGGGCCTTTTGCTACCAAAGGTGGACCACAATTCATGCAAGCCATTACGTTGCGACACCGACCAGAATAACAACGCCGAGCAAGAAGCGATAAGCAACAAAGGGCCAGGTCGCGAATCGTTCGAGAATCCGCATCAGGCCCCAAATGGCTAAAAACGCGGAAATCGATGCGACGATCAATCCAACCGACAGGACGGACCAACCGTGGCTATCGAGATGGATCCTATGAAGCTCCCAAATTTCCTTTAGGCCCGCCAACGCAATTGCCGGCAATCCAAGCAGAAATGACAAGCGCGCCGCCTCTTCCCGCCGAAACCCAAGCGCAAGCGCGGCGGTAAGCGTCGAGCCGGACCGTGAGACGCCTGGAATGAGAGCGCCGATCTGCGCGACGCCAACAAGCATTGCATCGAGCAACGAAGCGTTTTCGATCGTGCGCCGATGGCGCGCCAGCACCTCGGTGATAGCCAGCAGTAACGCCAGCACCACGCACGCCCAACCAATGACCTTGATATGTCGCAGCGGCGAATTACAGGTGTTTAACAGCGTTGACAGCAATAGCCCTGCAATGCCGATGGGAACGGTTGCAAGGATGATCCAGACTGAGAAGCGTAAGTCGTGATCACGGAATCGGCCGCGGATAGCTGCTTTCAGCGAGCCTACTGCCAAGCTACGAACGTCATTCCAAAAATAACTTACGACAGCGGCCAAAGCGGCAAGTTGCATAGCCGCGGAGAATGCCGAGCCGGGATCCTGCCAGCCGAGCACTGCCGGGACCAGCCGCATGTGCGCGGTCGATGATATAGGCATCAGCTCGGTGATGCCCTGCACTACGCCCAGAATAGCGACCTTCGCATAGCCCAGCGCCACAAACCCGGTATCGACACCGCGCGTGCAGACCTCGTTCATCACTCAACCCTGGTGACCTGGACGTCACGTGCATGCCAAATATTACGGGACATAAGCAACAATATGCCCCTGACAGCGAACATTCGTGAGGGCAATTGAAATGTCGCATTTGGGCCGATTCTGTTGAAAAAGTCTGAATGTTAACGCGATCAAAATTTGGGTTGGCCTCTCGTGTGTTTGCTCTTGCCTGTTCGTGTTTTCGCCTATGAAAGGAAATTCCTTTTAGGTCGGTGATCGACAAGCTAAACCCCGCCGTGCGTGGTCTCTCTATGTGTGGAGTTCCAATGATTCCGGATCGCGCGGAAGTCAGATGGTACAGGCACTCGGATTTTGAGCAAATCGCCACTGCGGTCGGCATTGCGGTCAAGCCCATCGCGGATCTCGAAGCTCAGTTCGAAGCCGCGGCCCTGTGGTTCCGGCCGATCGATTGTTAATCGATCGTTAACTTATTAATCACATCCCAACGTATTGGTGATGCAGCCCGGCCGCGAACGTCATTGTCGCGGACCATCTACATGGTGAGGCCAGGATGGCCAAGACAAACCATAACAGCGCAATCATCGCGTCAATCTAGGCGATTCCCTCACCTCATCAACGCGGATAAGGTTTTCGGTACACACACGGGTTTGGCGCGCAGGTGATCAAGCTGACCTGTCGTCGGACGGGCGGATTTCCAAGCACGCCCGGCTGAGTTTCAGTCATCGCGGACCTTCAGAACACATGGTCAGATGGGCGTGACGTCGATCGTGGAGAGAGACGACCGTACGGCATCTAATACGTTTCGACGTGATAGCGGCCGCTCTGGCGCATCTCGGGCTTCAGCTTACTCCAGTCGTAGCCTTCCTTGCGGCACACATCGGCGAGGGCTTCCTCGACGCCTGTCTCCATGCCTTTCAACCCGCAGATGTAGATGTTTGTCGCCGGGCTTGCCAGCAGTCCCGCTACCGTTGCCCGCTCCGTGCGGATCCGATCTTGCACGTATTCCCGGTCCGAGCCAGGGATGCGCGAGAATACGAGATGCTTCTCGAGCAAGCTGTTCGGCACCTTCTGCAGCGGGCCGAAATAGGGGAGCTCTTGCGGTGTGCGCGCGCCGAAAAACATGATGGCCTTGCCTGGCGCATTCTGCATCGCTCGACGCCGGCGCTCGGTGAAGGCGCGGAACGGCGCCGAGCCGGTGCCGGTGCAGATCATGATAATGTTGGCCTGCGTGTCATTCGGCATCAGGAAGGTCGCACCGAAGGGACCCGTGATCTCGACCTTTTCGCCGATTTTGAGATCGCACATATAGTTGGAGGCGACACCGCCCTCGACGCGCTTGATGGTCAAGGCGAAGTTGTTGGCATTGCGCTTCTCACCATCGCGCGCGGATGCGACGGAGTAGAGGCGGATGGCGTGACGGCGACCGTCCGGTCCCATTCCCGGCGGAATGATGCCGATCGATTGGCCCTCCAGGACCGGGAAGTGCGTGCTGCCAAAGGAAAGTACAATATGACGGATGTCGCTTTCCGTGCCCGGCGCGGTGATACGGAAGTTGCCCTGCACCGTAGCGATCGCCGGCTTGTCGCGGCGATAGAGATTGATGACTGGCTTGGACGCCGAGGCCGGGGCCACCGACTTGCCGCCGAGGCCCGCATGCGCAGTGGCGAGCAACGTATCGACCTCGTCCTCGATCGCCTCCGCTGTGGTTGATGCCGCGTCGCCCACATTCTCCTGCGCCGGCAACTCGCTCCATTTGAACTGCTCCTCGATCGAGTAGGCGCGCGCGACCACTCGCCAGTTGTCGATCGAGCCGGTCGGACAGGGGGCGATGCAATCGAGGCAGAAGTTACACTTGGCGGCATCGACCACATAGTTGCTGTCGTCGTGCGTGACGGCACCGACTGGACATGTCGCCTCACAAGTGTTGCAGCGAATACAGATCTCGGGATCAATAAGATGCTGCTTCTTGTAGGCGGACACAGTAAGGTCGTGCAACATGAGAAGCCCTCTGTCGTAACGAGGATGCCGAGGATTAGGCCCGGGGAATCCTCACGTACTCGAAATCGCCCGGCTTGTTGTCGATGCCGACTTTGGGAGGCGCGATCCAATGAGCGTATTTTCCCTTTTCCCAACACGGCTTCATCAAGCTGGCGATGAAAGCGCCATCGTCTTCATTCGGCAGGAATTCGCCCCTGCGCCGCAGCCACTCGTCGTTCGACAGGATGGTGCCGTCCGATGTGGTCTCCACACCGGCGAATTCTCCCACACCGCGATGGAACGCGACCGAAGGAAGCTTCAACTCGAACTTAATGCCGGCCTTCTCAATGATCTTGTTCCAGCGGCCGATGCCACCCTGGCAATCCTTACTGTAATCGTCGCGCAGCCTCATGTTGATCGCGCTCAGCGCTGGCTCGGCGACCAGCTTGGGCTGCCCGTCCACCAGCTTGAATACCGGGTACTTCGCATTGCTGAGAAGGTGATCATCGTCGATCTTGGTCTCCATGAAGCGGCCTTTCAGGCCCGCGTTGTAATAATTGGCGGCGTTGGTCGACACCTCTGAGCCGAACAAGTCGAGGGAAAGCGAGTAGTGAAAGTTTGCCTTCTTCTGGATCGTCGGCAGGTCGATTACCCCTAGCCTGCGCACGCGCTCGATATCGTAAGGGTCCCCGGCGCCGGCGGCCTTCATGGCCTCGCAAGTACGCTCGACGACGCGTCCCACTCCGGTCTCACCGACGAACATGTGATGTGCCTCCTCGGTGAGCATGAAGCGGCAAGTGCGAGAGAGCGGGTCGAAGCCGGACTGGGCCAACGATTCGAGCTGCATCTTGCCGTCGCGGTCGGTAAAGAACGTGAACATGAAAAACGACAACCAATCGGGTGTTGCCTCGTTGAAGGCTCCTAGCATGCGCGGCTTGTCATGGTCGCCGGAGCGTCGCTGCAACAGCCCTTCAGCCTCCTCGCGGCCGTCGCGGCCAAAATACTTGTGCAGCAGGTAGACCATCGCCCAAAGGTGGCGGCCCTCCTCGACATTGACTTGGAACAAATTGCGCATGTCGTAGAGTGAGGGCGCAGTCTTGCCGAGGTGGCGCTGCTGCTCGACCGATGCCGGCTCGGTGTCACCCTGGATGACGATTAGACGACGCAGCGCGGCGCGATGTTCCCCAGGCACGTCCTGCCAGGCCTTTTCACCTTTGCTGGCACCGAAGTTCACGAGTCGCTCCTCGTCTTTCGTTGCCAGCAGCACGCCCCAGCGGTACTCCGGCATCTTGACGTAGTCGAATTGCGCCCATCCCTTGGGATCAATCGAGACGGCGGTGCGCAGATAGACCTCCGACGTCTGGAAGCCGTCCGGGCCCATGGTCATCCACCAGTCGATATAGCCAGGGTGCCATTGCTCAAGCGCCTTCAGGACGCGAGCGTCGTTCACCAAACCGACATTGTTCGGAATTTTGGTCGAGTAGTCGACGACACCTTCGACATAAGCAGCGGAGGAGTTGGTCATGGGACACCTTTTAACTTGCAGGTTTGCCGTAGATCGGGACACACGCCGCGCAATACCGGAGATGACTTGGGCGGGTGCTTTTTTCGTCGATTCGAGTTCCAAAGTCCTTAGACACGCTCCGGATTGAAATCCGCCTTCACGCCGGTGCCGTAGCGCCGAAGCGCCCCGTCCGTGCCAACCGCATTCGGACGTTGAAAGATCCAGTTCTGCCAAGCCGTCAGGCGCCCAAAGATCTTGGTTTCCATGGTTTCGGGACCGGCGAAACGAAGGTTCGCCTCGAGCCCAGTCAGACCGTCGGCGGAGAAGCTAGCACGCTCCTCCAGGAAGATGCGCACGGAGTCGTCCCAATCAATCTCATCGAGGCTCTCAGTCACGAGCCCGAGGACGTCCGCATCCGAGGCATCGAGCGGCCGACCAATGGTCGCTCTCGCCTTGTCGATGCTTTCCGGCTCGCCGATGAAGCGAGTGGCGAGCCGCGTGAGCCCGTTTGACATCGGGTAGTGCCGGAAATTGAGCGTGGACAATGTCATTGTGGCCTCGGGATGATCATCGCCTGCCCGCTTGCCGGCAAACATATAGACGCGGTCGCAGGCAAAAGCGACCTCGGCCAGCGTACCGGCGAAGCAAGAACCGGGCTCGATCAAGGCCACCAGCGAGCGCGAAGTGGCATCGATGCGCTTGAGCACGCGCTTCCAGTTGTTGAGGATCTCGCGAACCAGCCAGTTGTCCTGGTTGGCACCGAGTACCGCGTCATAGGCGAGAACCAGGGCCGCATCGCCCTGCGACTTGAATACCAGTGTGCCGATCTCGCGCTCGTTCAACCTAAGGTGAACGATCGCGTCATCGAGCTCGCGTGCCAGCCGCAATGGATAGAATCGCGCGCCCTCGGCGTGGATCGCCATTGCCGAGGCCGGTGGCGGCGTCATGGCACCGAGCAACGTGATCGTTGCGCGGCGACCGCGGCGATCGATCTCGACCTTGACAGTCGAATAATTAATGGTGTTCTCGGAAATCGTGCGCTCAATTGGCGTTAGAATGATGCCCTCGATCCCGGATGGTCGATCCGAAGTGGCCGCCAGCTCCCTTGCCATCTCGGCTACAGCGGCATCGAACTTGGAGCTCGGCACCACCTTGTCGACCAGCCGCCATTCCACTGCGCGCTTACCTTTGACGCCCTCCTCGGTAGTGCAGAATGCGTCGGCGCGGTCACGGCGCACCTTGCGCTTGTCGGTGACGCGGGTAACGCCGCCGGTACCGGGAAGAACCGCGAGCAATGGGATCTCTGGCAGTGACACGGTCGAGCTACCGTCATCGCAGAGAATTATCTTGTCGCACGCCAGCGCCAGCTCGTAGCCTCCTCCCGCCGCGGTTCCTTTCACCGCACAAAGGAATCTCTGTCCGGAATGCTCGGAGGAATCCTCCATGCCGTTGCGGGTCTCATTGGTAAACTTGCAGAAGTTGACCTTGTGCGCATGCGTGCTCCCAGCGAGCATCCGGATGTTGGCGCCGGCGCAGAATACTCGGTCCTTACCGGATTTCAGGACTACGACCTTGATCTCTGGATGCTCGAAGCGCAGCCGCTGCAAGGCGTCAGCCAGCTCGATGTCGACGCCGAGATCGTAGGAGTTCAGCTTGAGCTGGTAGCCTTCGAACAGGCCGGCGTTCTCGTCAACCTGCATGATGAGCTCGGCGATTTCGCCCGCGAATCGAAGTTTCCAGTGCCGATATCGGTCGGGCGACGTCAAGAAGTCGATGAACCCGCGATCGCCGGCAGCACTGTCTTTCGAAAGAGCATTATAGTTCATATTATTTATCTCAGCCTGGGCCTATGGTCTAAGTTTAAATGAACGCATCGTCCGCAGTCGACTGGGTGATCGTGCGTCCCGTGATCTTGACCAGCGGGAGCCTCAAAATTTACGAGGAATTTCAGCAATCGGCCGTCAGTAACACTGCACATAGTACGCTCTTCGTGGAAAGTCAGGAAGGCAATTCAGGGAAATTTCGAGTCGTATTAAGAGGCCGTTTCTGGTTAGTCCATTCCTCGATCACGGTTGGGGCTTGCGAGCCGAGCTCATTTGTCAGCGCCTTGCTTGAGTTCGTCGGACGCGCCAAGCTTCACCTTGCGCAAGGTCAGAGCGAT
>Ga0207805_1000014_pt1 | contig 23939 bp, 23 predicted proteins | sample LuqExpMetageno49_FD_187807 | JGI IMG/M metagenome (GOLD analysis project Ga0207805, IMG submission 187807) | Tropical forest soil microbial communities from Luquillo Experimental Forest, Puerto Rico - Sample 49 (SPAdes) | ecosystem: Environmental > Terrestrial > Soil > Tropical forest ... | reverse complement strand
GGCGCGCCTTATTACAGGCGAAACTCTTTATATTGACGGCGGATACCACATCATGGATTAGGCGATCGATACAGCGCCTGCATTGATTTGCTTCGATTTGGTATAGTCATTTGCTCTATGTCTTGTAATTTGATGGGAGACATTCGATGTCGAAATGCTATATTGTGCTACGCTAATTGCTGGCGCGGCGATGGCGACCGAAGCGCGCAAATGTGCAAGGGCTTCTCTGCAAGGTTTAATCAGAGCCGGAGGTAAGCAATGACAACGAGTCTTGACGAACTGCTTCCAAGCGCGTCTGATTTAAAGAAAAGAATTGCGGTAGCTGAGGCAGAAAAAGCAGCGGAGTTCGCGCACAAAAAGGCTGCGGCTGATGCGGAAAAACAAGCATTGCTCGAAAAGCTTGAAAAACCTTCCGGTGTACCCGATGAGGAGAGATTTAAACGGGCGGCCGCTATTATAAATCGAGCCGTGAGCAACGGTCTTACCGAAGTTCGCGTTGGCCAGTTTTCAAATCAGCTTTTCACTGATCGTGGGCGTGCGATTAATCAGCAAGAGCCAGGTTGGGAAAATACACTTACGGGACTGCCGCTGGAGCTTTACCAATTTTGGAAAAAACACCTGCAGCCGCGTGGTTACCGCTTAAAGTGTGAGATTGTTGACTGGCCGGGCGGACTGCCGGGCGACATAGGAATTACGCTGGGTTGGTAGAGTTGGCAGGGCGCGACTTCGGAAAATTTAAGCTTCCAGGCGAGGTTCCTAGGCCAGTCTTACTCTGACGTACGATCCCGGCGCATCCTCAATTGCTGAAAGCTCATGGTCGCCGGGATGGTACGACGAAACTTTTTCGCCGCCATGACCGGCAATCCATTTCGCCCAATCGGTCCACCAGGAGCCTTGGTGAAATGAGGCGCCGTTCAACCAGGCGTCTGGATCCGCTTGCAAGGATTCGTTGGCCCAATAGCCGTACTTATTGGCAGCTGGCGGATTGATCACGCCGGCGACATGCCCGGAAGCCCCGAGTACAAAACGAACCGGACCTGAGACCAACTGCGTCCCTGCATAGGTCGAACGCCAAGGGGCAATGTGGTCCTCGCGTGTCGACAGGAAATAAATCGGAACATTGATCTTCCGCAGATCGATGGGGACATTGGCTAGTGTAATTCCGCCTGGGTTCTTGAGAACGTTGCGATGATACATATTGCGCAGGTAGAAGCTCTGCATTGTCGCCGGCATGCGCGTCGAATCCGAATTCCAATACAGAATATCAAACGCAGCTGGATCGCGACCGAGCAGATAATTATTCACGATGAAGAACCAGATTAGATCATTTTCGCGCATGAGATTGAATGCCTCAGTCATGTGATGACCTTCAAGGTAACCGAGGCGATCCATGTGCTCGTCAGCAAGTTTGAGCTGAACGTCGTCAATGAATACCGAAATATCGCCCACGTCGGCAAAGTCCAAAAGTGCTGTAAACAGAGTGGCAGAGGCGACGCGTCTGTCATTTCTTGCAGCCATGTAGGCGAGGGCGGTCGCAGTCAGGGTACCACCGATACAGTACCCAATAACGTTGACCTCGGGTTCCCCGGTTGCTCGCTTGATTGCATCGATAGCCGCTAGGGGGCCCTCGAGGAGATAGTCAGAAAATGCTTTGCTGGCGAGTTCGGCACCCGGATTGACCCAAGAGATCACAAAAACTGAGTGACCTTGGTCGACACACCATTTGATAAACGAGTTCTTAGGCTTGAGATCCAAGATATAGAATTTGTTGATCCAAGGCGGCACAATGAGCAATGGTCGGCGATAAACTGTTGGGGTCGATGGCTCGTATTGAATAAGCTGAATCAGTTCGTTTTGGAAAACGACCTTCCCAGGTGTACTCGCAATGTTCTTGCCAAATTGAAAAGCCTCATTGTCGGCCATCTTCACTCTTAGCCGGCCGCCGCCGCGTTCGAGATCTTCAATGAAATTCCTTAGGCCTGCGATTAGGTTTTCGCACCGGGTCTCCATTGTTTTGTTGATGACATCCGGATTTGTGGCGGCAAAGTTGGTCGGTGACAATGCGTTGACGAACTGACGGGTATAGAATTCCGCCTGATGGAGCGTGTGTGGATCGATCCCTTTGACGTTACGAACCGACGACTGAAAATACCGCGACAACAGAAGGTAGGATTGCTTCATATAGTCAAACAGAGGATTTTCGTCCCAAGATTTGTTCTTAAACCGGTTGTCTTGTTTGGCCGGTTCGACGACCGGTTCGACTGGTGTATTGAAGAGAATGCGGGAGGCCGTTCGCTGCCAGAGTGTGGCCATATCGGTCCAAAGCGCGATTTGCTCTTTAACAATCGGCGCGGGATCAACCTCAACTCTTTGGACTAATTCTTGGAACGTCGCTGCGACGGTTTTGGGGTCAATCACCTGATAACCGTCGTCTGTTTTGAGCTTTTCGATGTATAGTTGAAAGAGCCTATCGCTTCGTTTGGCGATGTCCGCCAAGTCGTCGATGGTCTTCGGGCTCAATATTCCGCCGGTCGGGCTAGCGTCACTTTTCGCGCCGCTTCTAATCTCCTGAGGACTCGTAATCTCTTGAGGACTGGCAGTTGCAGTACCGACGGGTTTTGCAGGCTTGTTCATATGGTTGCTCACACTTTCACTGTTGTCAGCTTGCGGTCTTACTTTCTAACTGACGCAGATGGGCGCGCGCTTCGTCTGCGCTTTCGAATATGTGCGGTGCCAGAGCGCGCCGATTCAAAGCTGCGCCTAACTTTTTGCGCAAAAATGCATTAGTCGTATAGCGGGTAGCGGCGTAGTAAAATCGGTCGGCCACATCACGGACCATTGCGGTATACTCGTCGATCATGTCAGGGTAGATTTTGAAATTGTCGTAGTTGACGATGACGTAGACCTTGCGCCCCAACGGCGACAGCATGTCTTCGACAATACGGCGAGCTTGTTCGATGTCTTTATGGTTTCGAATTACGTGACCTTCGAAATTGACAAAGAACTGGTTTTGCTGAGGGTGGTAGGTGAAGCGGCGCTCAAGAGGCATGCGCAGCAGGTCATCTCGCAATCCCATCGGCTCTTCAAGGAATATCCGCTTATCCATAATCATAGGGTCACGGCGCATGATCGGACGAAACGCCATCCTTGCCAGAATGTCCCGCTCAATATCTATGCCGGGCGCAACCTCGATTAGCTCCAAGCCCTCCTCGGTGAGATCGAATACGCAGCGTTCTGTGACATAAAGCACAGGCTGTTTGCGCTTTGCCGCGAGACCGCCCGAAAACGTCCTGTGTTCAACCTCCTTTACGAACTTCGTTAAGCTGCCCTCATTAACGACCCGCAGGCGGCCGTCCTCAACTGCTACTTGTAGACGACCAGCGGTAAAGGTCCCGACGAAAACCACCTGCTTGGCATTTTGGCTGATATTTATAAAACCGCCGGCTCCCGCGAGGCGCGGGCCGAACTTACTTACATTCAGGTTGCCCTCTCGATCTGCTTGGGCCAGACCGAGAAACGCTGCGTCGAGACCACCACCATCGTAATAATCAAACTGGTATGGCTGATCGATCACGGTTTGGGCGTTGACGGCGGCGCCGAAATTGAGTCCTCCTGCGGGTATACCGCCGATCACCCCGGGTTCAGCTGTCAACGTCAGCAAGTCGGTTATTTTTTCCTCGTTGGCGACGTTCGCAATGCCTTCGGGCATTCCGATGCCGAGGTTTACGACGCTGTTGGCATTGAGATTCAGGGCCGCGCGTCGCGCAATAATTTTCCTCTCATTCAATTCCATTGCTGGAATTGAACCGGTACGCGCGCGGATCTCGCCGCTGAAGGCGGGGTCGTACTGGACTGAAAATGTCTGCCAGTGGTTTTCCGGCTTGGCCACAACCACGCAGTCCACGAGGACACCAGGTATTTTGACCTGCCGCGGATTGAGCGAGCCACGTTCGGCTATTCGCTCGACCTGCACGATGACCACTCCGTCAGAGTTTCGTACCGCCATGGCGATTGCTAGCGCCTCGAGGGTGAGCGCCTCCTTTTCCATGGTAACGTTGCCATCGGGATCGGCGGTCGTCCCGCGAATGATGCCGACGTTTATCGGAAAAGCGCGATAGAACAGAAATTCTTCGCCCTTGATTTCGAGTAGCTCTACAAGGTCATCCTTGGTGCATTCATTTATCTTGCCGCCACCATGGCGCGGATCGACAAAGGTTCCGAGTCCAACGCGTGTGAGATGGCCAGGCCGCTTGGCGGCAATATCGCGAAATAAATGCGTGATTACGCCCTGTGGAAGATTGTAAGCCTCGATTTTGTTGGCAATAGCAAGGCGTTGCAGTTTCGGCACCAGCCCCCAGTGTCCGCCAATAACGCGTCGCACCAGTCCGTCATGCCCGAGATGGTTGAGCCCACGCTCCTTACCGTCGCCCTGTCCCGCGGCGTAAACTAGCGTGAGATTGCGCGGCTTACCGTCCGCCTTGAGATCTTGTTCGTCCGTCGAGAGATAAAGTGCCTCTAGCGCGACCGCGATTTCTTCAGCAAAACCGATGCCGACAAAGCCGCCGGTCGCGACCGTGTCACCGGTGCGTATGAGACGAACGGCATCCTCGGCGCTGACGATCTTTCCGGTATCCGGCAAACGCTCTGAGGTAGTGATTGATTGGGAGGTGGTCACCGGCATGACGAGATGCCTCCTCATTTTTTAAAGGCTGCAACAAGTCGCTCGCGGCAGCCTTGCGATTTACTCAGTCCAAGTCATTCGATTCATCAGTAGATACCGGTCAAATAGTATACTCCGATTACAAAAAAGACTGCCGCAGTTTTCGTCATCGTAATCACGAAAATGTCCTTATAGGAATCCTTGTGAGTGAGGCCGGTAACAGCAAGCAACGTGATGACTGCACCATTATGCGGCAGTGTGTCCATGCCACCGCTTGCCATGGAGGCGACGCGATGCAAAACCTCGAGTGGAATTTTTGCCGTCTCGGCAGCAGCGACGAAATTATCGGCCATCGCAGCAAGGGCAATGCTCATCCCGCCGGAAGCCGAACCTGTTATTCCGGCAAGCACAGTCACGCTAACGGCTTCATTTATGAGCGTATTGGGAATCGCTTTAAGCGCGTCCGCTATCACTACGAAACCGGGGAGCAAAGCGATCACGCCACCAAATCCGTACTCCGACGCGGTGTTGAGCGAAGCCAAGAGCGCGCCAGCGACCGCCGCCTTGCTGCCATCCGCGAATTTCGCAAGCACGGGACGCCAGGCAAAAACCACCACAACCAAGATACCGAGCAACAGCGCGCCCTCGACCGCCCAGATAGCTGATACGGGGGGAATTTTAGTGACGACCGGGTGACTACCCAGATTGATTTCATGCGTTGCGCCATAAGCGCGCGGAATCAAATGTGTCAGAATAAAGTTTGAGACGCCCACTACAACCAGTGGCAAGAGAGCAATCCAGGCGTTGGGCAATTTTTCTTCTTCGAATGGCTCCGGTTCGTTCTTGAGGTCGGTGCCATAGCCCTCCCCATGCGCTTGCGCTGCCCTCCGACGGCTCTCGATGTAAGCAAGACCACCGATGAGAACGAACACGCTACCGATTAGCCCAAGCCATGGAGCAGCCCAGGTCGTCGTCTGAAAGAACGTAGTAGGGATGATGTTCTGAATCTGCGGTGTACCCGGCAGGGCATCCATTGTAAAGGTGAATGCGCCAAGAGCCACTGTGCAAGGTATGAGCCGCTTCGGAATATTGCTCTGGCGAAACATCTCGGCCGCGAACGGGTAAACTGCGAACACCACCACGAACAAGGACACGCCGCCATAGGTCAGGATCGCGCACACCACGACAATTGATAGTATTGCGCGTTCGCGGCCTAGCAATCCAATCACTGCGGAAACGATCGATTTGGAGAACCCCGATAGTTCGATGACCTTGCCGAAAACAGCTCCGAGCATGAACACTGGAAAATAGTTTTTTACGAAACCGACCATCTTCTCCATAAAAACGCTGGAGAACATCGGCGGAACCAAACTCGGGTCGGTTAGCAGTACGGCGCCAAGGGCAGCTACCGGAGCAAAAAGAATCACGCTGTAGCCGCGATAGGCCACGAACATAAGAAATACCAGTGCACCAATTACAATCAGAAGGTTCATAACGATCGCTCCCGTTACCGAGTATCGACACGCCGCAGCAGAGCGGGAATTTCAGGCCGTCGACGTGAAAATCGTTAGACGCTCGCGCTCAAGCTGCTCAATAATCTTTGCATGATGTGTTACGGCCTCGCCTAGCAAGTCGCGGATCGAGATGACGGCCACCGCCTTTCCGCTGTCCATAACTACCAGGTGGAGAATTTTGTGTTGATGCATTAGCCGTAGGCAGTCGGCGAATTTGTGTGAGAAATCCACGGTGACGACGTTGCGGACCATAAAGTCTCCGACCGGCGTCGTCTCCAAGGGTTTCCTCGCCACCACCACCCGCCGCACGCAATCGCGCTCTGATATGACTCCGACCAACGTACCGCGCTCCAAAACGACGAGGTGCCCAATATTTTTATCGGCCATCATCTGCAGCGCAGTGAGTGCGCTGTCGGCGGGGCCGACCGTCCACAAGGCTTTTGGTTTTGACTCGAGGATCTGTTGTAAGGAGCGATAGGCTAAAATTTCTTCCGGCGTTCTGAGTGGGTGCTCCATGGTTAGACTCCCAAGATCGCGTCGCGGACATCATCCGGGTCGTTAGGCAAATAACAATCACTCATACACAAGGCAGCGTCAAAAAAATTTGGTTCAAAGGGGCAGCACAAGAAATCCGCACCTTATTTTACTCTGCATCGCAACAACAGGCTTCCTATACTAGGGTATATTGCCCGTTGGGTTGATTTTGCACTGCAGCGGGGTTTGAAACTGTGTTTGTGCGGCTTCCGATTGTTAGGCATCGGGGCAACCTATTTGCTTTGGCTTCTGATTATTGCGAAAAAAAGAGACGACATAACTTCATCCTGCACTTGTTATATTCCGGCCATGGGTCGCAAGCCGATGTTGGAAGCATCCAAGTTCTCAGCGGTTGAAACACTGCGCGATGGACGGAAAATCGAAATCCGTGCGCTCAAGCCAGACGATCGAGCAGGCCTTATTGCAGCTGTCGGCCGCGCGAGTACCCAGTCGCTATACCGCAGGTTTTTCGGCGTAAGAAGAGAGTTTTCAGAAAAGGAAATCGCTTTCTTCGTGAATATCGACTTCGTAAAACATGTCGCATTAGTCGCAGTGGCAGAGGAGGGTGGCCAAGGCCAGATCGTCGGCGGTGGACGCTATGTCCTCGTAAGACCCGGAAGTGCAGAAGTGGCCTTCGCCGTGATCGACGAATACCAGGGACAGGGTATTGGTTTGGCGCTGATGCGCCATCTCGTTACGCTTGCGCGCGCCGCGGGGCTTAAAGAATTTATAGCCGAGGTTCTACCCGACAATAGGGCAATGCTGAAGGTATTTGAGAAATGCGGGCTGGAACTTAGAAAGAGGCAGGACCGTCAGGTGGTATATGTCACGTTACAACTTTAGCTGACCAAATAAGCCGCTCATGTTCTTGTAACATTTGTGACATTATATCGCATGGACATCCCGCGGCCCAAGGTGATATTGGGTCAATGACCAAGATCTTGTTTTTGCTAACCTTTCAAAAAGGCAAGGTGTCTGGGTACGCACTCACTCGCAATGGAAAAAAATTATTTATAGCAAAGACGTTTGCTTGCTGGACGCCAATGCATTAACTGGCGTTAAATTGCCTTCTTTAAGGCGTCGCTCGTGCGCGCGTCGCTACGAGGTAACGGGAGAAGGAGTCACAAAGATGCCATCCAATCCAGAACTTTCCACCTCGACCAGTGCATATTCGACCTTTCTCGCTCCTTTCGCTTCTGCAACGGATTATTTTATTGATGCCGCCCAGCGCACCGTCCTGTTCTGGGATGTTATGCGTCAGCGCGGAAATCAATATCGCGAGCATCTAAAAGAGACCGCCCCGAATGTGCTCAACTTTGAACCAGAGCTCATCATTGATGGGCGGAAACTCGATCGGCCGGTCAACTATGCGCTTGTGAGAATTGTACCTCCTCCGGGCATCGAACTCGACATGACACGCAGGCCGTTCGTGATTGTTGATCCACGTGCTGGGCATGGTCCGGGCATCGGTGGTTTTAAGGCGGACAGCGAAATCGGCGTGGCATTTAAGGCGGGATACCCTTGCTACTTTGTGGGCTTCCTTCCGGATCCAGTACCGGGACAGACAATCGAGGATATTGCCCGCGCCGAAGCGGTGTTTCTCGAAAAGGTGGCCGAATTGCACCCAAAGGCCGAAGGCAAACCGTGCGTTATCGGCAACTGCCAGGCCGGCTGGGCGATCATGATGTTGGCCTCGATCCGCCCTGAATTATTTGGCCCTATTATCATTGCTGGGTCCCCGCTTTCGTATTGGGCGGGTGTGCGAGGCAAATATCCGATGCGTTATAGCGGCGGATTGTTAGGGGGCAGTTGGTTGACCGCCCTGACCGGCGACCTCGGCGCCGGCAAGTTTGATGGCGCTTGGTTGGTCCAGAACTTTGAGAATCAGAATCCTGCTAACACTCTTTGGACTAAACAATACAACCTTTACTCCAAAATCGACACCGAGGCACCTCGTTATCTGGATTTTGAACGCTGGTGGGGCGGTCACGTTAATCTGAATGCTGAAGAAATTCAGTTTATCGTGGATGAATTGTTCATCGGAAATAATCTCGCTGCTGGTAGGATCAAAACATCAGACGGGACCGCGATCGACCTTCGTAACATTCGCTCGCCCATAGTGGCCTTCTGCTCGAAAGGCGACAACGTTACCCCTGTGCAGCAAGCACTCGACTGGATTATCGACCTTTATAAGAATGTGGATGAGATTCGGTCATATGGCCAGACCATCGTCTACACCATTCACGAGACTATCGGTCATTTAGGCATCTTTGTTTCGGGGGGCGTGGCGAAGAAAGAGCATGCAGAGTTCTCAAGCAATATCGATTTGATCGATACACTGCCACCGGGCCTTTACGAAGCTGTCTTCGAAAACAAAACCGAGGATACGGCGAACCCAGATCTCGCGAGCGGGAACTGGATAATGCGGTGCGAGGCCAGAACACTCGATGATATCCGGGCACTTGGTGGCAACGATGCGGCCGATGAGCGCCGCTTTGCGACCGCTGCTCGTGTTTCCGAAATCAATCTCGCCATGTACCGAACGTTTGTGCAGCCTATAGTACGCGCTTCGGTCAGCGCACCGCTGGCACAGTGGATGCAGCAGATGCACCCGCTGCGTCTGCCATATGAGATGTTTTCTGACGCGAATCCAGCGATGAAGGCGGTCAAAGGCCTCGCGGAACAGGTCCGCAAGCAACGAAAGCCTGTAGAGCCAAATAATCCATTCATTGCAGTTCAGCAGAGCGTATCCGAGCAAGTTGTTGCCATGCTTGATGCGTGGCGTGATACGAACGAGAAGTGGGCTGAAGAGACCTTTTTGGATGTGTATGGCTCGCCAATACTACAGGCAGCTGTCGGCATTGACCCAACCGGAACGGAGCAGCCGCGAAAAGCAGCGGAGAGTTTTTTACATAATCAGCTATTGAATCAGCGGATAGCTGAACTCAAATCACGCATTCCGGTGGGCGGTTTCCGCGCAGCCATGATCCGTGGGCTGTTGTACGCAGGCATGAGCCGCGGCGGGACGGTTGATGAACGCGGTTTCGAAATGGTCCGCCGCATTCGTGAAACTCATACCGATATAACGTTATCTGATTTTAAAGCTCTGGTCCGTGAGCAATTCAATATCCTGCTGATCGATCAGGAGGCGGCACTCGCCGCCATCCCCGAGATGATCGTCCGTGCCGATGCTGACACGCGGAACAAAGCAGTCAGTCTGATTAAGGAGGTGCTATTGGCGAGCGGCGAACTCTCGGTGGACACTTCGAGGAGATTGGCTGAAGTTGCTCGTTTGTTTGGCGTCAAAGAAGATGAAAGTACGCAACCAATCCCCATTCACGAGGTTCGTAAGAAGGCATCGTGATACCGTATCCCAACGTAACAACTAGGGCGATACAATCATGCCTTCCAAGAGAACCAGCGAGATTGGAGAGATTGCAGCTATCGGCCCGGTCGGCGATCCGCCTGCTTCAAAATACGAACGCTTGATCGCGCGCGCGAAGCAAGTACCACCGGCAACGACAGTTATTGCGCATCCATGCGACGAGACATCCCTGCGCGGCCCTGTCGAAGCGGCAGAAGCGGGCTTGATTGTTCCGATCTTGGTCGGGCCGGCGAAAAAGATTTCCGCTGTAGCGAAGGAACACAAGATTGATATTAGCCGCTTTGAAATTGTCGATGCGCCCCATAGCGAAGCAGCAGCAGCACAAGCGGTAGCCCTAATTCGCGAATCTAAAGGCGAGTTGCTCATGAAGGGTAGCTTGCACACCGATGAAATTATGCGGGAGGTGACATCTTCCAAGACTGGGCTACGAACCGCGCGAAGAATCAGCCATGTCTTCATTATGGATGTACCAACTTATCCGGAGACGCTTTTCATTACGGATGCGGCGATCAATATATTTCCTGATCTCGATGCCAAACACGACATTATACAAAATGCAATTGACCTATTTAATCAGGTCGGCCTCGGCACCCCGCGCGTAGCGCTCTTGTCTGCCGTCGAAACGGTGACCTCTAAGATTCCTTCTACGATTGACGCTGCCGCGCTTTGTAAGATGGCCGATCGTGGTCAAATTACTGGCGGAATTCTGGACGGACCGCTTGCATTTGATAACGCAATCAGCCCCGAGGCTGCAAAGATCAAAGGCATCAAATCTGAAGTTGCTGGGCGTGCACAAATACTAGTCGTGCCAGACCTTGAAGCTGGTAACATGCTGGCGAAAAATCTTTCGTTTCTCGCCAAAGCCGATTCGGCTGGCATCGTTCTCGGGGCACGAGTGCCCATTATTCTCACATCTCGCGCTGACTCAGTGCGATCACGGATGGCCTCCTGTGCGGTCGCAGTTCTTTTCGCGCACGCCCGACGAACTAAAGCACCACTACCGGCCGCATAATCATGGACACCGTTCTCGTCGTAAACGCAGGGTCCTCGAGCGTCAAATTTCAAGTTTTTGAGGCGGCGGGAAAGACGCTGCGTCGGCTAATCAAGGGTCAAATGGACGGGGTCGGAACCCATCCCCGGCTTCGGGCCGAGACCGGCGATAAGAAAGCACTGGTGGATCAGTCCTATGCGCCGGAAAAAGTTCCCGATGGCAAAGCAGCTTTAATAACGACCGGCGCATGGTTGCGCGAGACGCAAAGTCTAGAGTTCATCGCAGTCGGGCACCGCGTCGTGCATGGCGGACCAAAGTATGATCGTCCGCTGGTCGTAGATAAACAGGCGGTAGCCGAACTCGAACGGTTAGTACCTCTGGCACCACTTCACCAGCCGAACAATCTTGCACCCATTCGGGCGATTTTTGAGCGATACCCCGGCCTTCCTCAGGTGGCGTGTTTTGATACAGCGTTTCACCGCGGTCATGATCCGGTTGCGGACTGCTACGCCGTTCCCGCGTACCTGTATGTGGAGGGAGTCCGTCGATATGGCTTTCACGGCTTATCGTACGAATACGTTGCGGACCGTCTACGAGAGGTCGCACCGAAGGTCGCAGGCGGACGTGTAATCGTTGCGCATCTTGGCAGCGGCGCATCTATGTGCGCTCTTGTCAACGGCCGCAGTGTGGAAAGCACCATGGGATTTACTGCACTCGACGGATTGCCGATGGGTACACGACCAGGCCAGATCGACCCCGGTGTTATTCTTTACCTGATCGATGAAAAGAAGATGAGTTCTTCGGAGGTGCAGAAGTTGCTCTATAACGAGTGCGGCCTAAAGGGCATCTCCGGAATAAGCAATGACGTTCGCGAGCTCGAAGCAAGTAAGGATCCTCGGGCCCGCTTGGCGCTCGAACATTTTGTCTATCGCATCGGACTCTATGCCGGGCTTTTGGCGGCCGCGATGGGAGGCATCGACGCTTTCGTATTTACAGCAGGCATCGGCGAAAACTCATCTAGTATGCGAGCACGCATCGCAGAAAAGCTTACTTGGCTTGGTGGAGCTCTCGACCCCAAGGCCAATGAAAAGGGTGAGACGTCATTAGCTGCCAAAAAGAGTCGCATCGGTCTTTTTGTGGTTCCGACAGACGAGGAACTGATGATTGCCCGGCATACTTTAGCCGTGTTGAAAAAAGCCTAACTAACAGCCAACAACTTCGGAATTGATGGACGCAATTTTGGCCGTTAGGGGAGCCGATAGAGGTGCTTTAGTTATGCGGAACCGACCGACCATAATTGGCCATGCTGGGAAAGTGGTTTGCTCTTCAGGGATAAAAGCCCTTTCTTTTTCCGCGTGCATACATTGCATGCTCTTTAGCATCCCAGCGTACGCATTTGATCTGAATGGACTCTGGACAACAGACACCTCGGTTTGTGATAAGATGTTCGTAAAAACGAATGGGGAAATCTCAATGTCCAAAGAATCTGACCTATATGGAAGCGGGTTCATAGTCGACGGGAACAAGATCAGAGGAAAAATTGCAAGTTGCGACGTCAAAGCCCGTAAGCAGGACGGGGCAATACTGAATTTGGTTGCGGTATGCTCGACGGATATAGCTCTTTCGACGATGCAGCTTGTTTTCAAAATGGATGAGGAGAATAAAATCACGCGGCAATTTCCTGGAATGCCGGAGATGGAGACTGCCTATTTTCGATGTCCGTAAATTGGAGTACCGTACCTCGGGTCACGGATTAGGTTTACGACAGTGAAACGAACTTTAAATTTGGAAATGCGAATTGATGGTGTTTCGTAAACTGCCGTCGCCGACAGGAGCTACTCATGGCTGAACCACTTCATGCGGCCGCGACTGAACATCTGAATCCGGTCGCGACTGCACATCTGCCGCGTTTTGTCACCGCTCCTGGTGAAACGGATGTGCTCATGGTCGTGACGGCTATCTTTTTGGTCGGGGCCGTTTTGAGTTTCGGGGTCTTCTTCTTTCGATTGCATACTTTGCCCGAGCGAATGGCACATAAGACGCACAAAGTGCAGCTCGAGATAGTCGCGGTTTTAGGTCTAATTGCTCTGTTCACTCATATGCATATTTTTTGGATAATAGGTTTGTTACTTGCGATGATCGAGTTCCCCGATTTCGGTGGCATATTTGGACGGATCGCAGGATCGGTCGAGAAGATGGCGGGGGTAAAAGAGGGTGAGGGCGCGAGCGAGACACGATCACAGCCCTTGAATGAGATGAAAGAGATCGATGAGACCCCTCAGGTCCCGCCGGACAGGACCACGCCAGTGCCGAGAAAATTAGAAACTGTCGAGAAAAAGAAAAAGGAGCTAGGCCATGCTTGAGCTTCTGCTCTGCTCATTATTAACAATTCTTCCGGACTATCTCTACCGTCGGTATGTACAGGGAAAGAGGATTGGCAAGGAAATCACTCTATACTCCGTCTGGTTTGAGCTCAGGTGGGGCATAACCGCATGCCTGATTCTGACTGTTGGCCTTATCACAACGGTTTTTTACAACCACCCCTCCACAAGCAATGTTGCATTATTGTTTAGAACGGTCCCGATTCTTCCTGAGACAAATGGGCGGGTCGCTGAGATCTTCGTCGGTACTACTGGTTCAGTCAAACAAGGGCAGCCTATTTTCAGGCTCGACAGTTCCAAGCAGGAAGCCGCCGTAGAGACTGCGCGGCGAAAGATTGCGCAGGTCGAGGCCCAAACGGTGATGGCTCGGGCGGACGTTGAAAATGCAGAAGGGCAGGTGCAACAGGCACGGAGCAAGCACCAGCAGACTGTCGATGAGCTAGAGACGAAACAAGAGCTATACAGGCGCAATCCGGGTAACGTTCCATTCCGCGAGATTGAGCGACTCCAGGTCGCTGAGCAGGGCGACGTGGCAGCGATTGCTTCGGCAAATGCAGCCAAAAACGCCGCACAGGAGCGGCTCGCGAGTGTTTTGCCTGCCGACAAAGCGAGCGCCGAAGCTGAGCTGAGTGAGGCACAAGTTGCGCTAGACAAAACCGTCGTCCGCGCCGGGGTAACCGGTCGGGTTGAGCAATTCGTGCTTCGGGTAGGAGATGTCGTCAATCCGTTGATGCGCCCTGCAGGGGTGTTGATCCCCGAGGGGGCAGGCGAGCAATTTTTACAGGCCGGTTTTGGACAGATTGAAGCGCAAGTCATGAAGCCCGGAATGGCAGCGGAGGTCACTTGTGTTTCCAAACCATTTACGGTGATCCCAATGGTGGTTACGTATGTGCAAGATTTTATCGCCGCGGGTCAGTTCCGCGGGGGCGAGCAACTGCTTGATCCGCAGCAGATAGCGCGGCCGGGCACTCTGCTTGTGTTTCTCGAGCCTCTTTACAAAGATGGACTCGAGGGAGTGACCGCAGGCAGCAGTTGTATTGCTAATGCGTATTCCAACAATCACGATGAGATCGTATCAAAGGATACTGGAATGCTGCGTGCGGCCGCCCTGCACGCCGTTGATGCGCTCGCGCTGGTACATGCTTTGATTTTACGTATCCAGACGCTTGTGCTCCCGTTCCAAACGCTGGTTTTTAGTGGACACTAACGGGCAGAACACAGCATTGATCTGTTCGCGCGCCCGGGAGCAGTAATGTCGCTGAAATTTTGTGAGGTGTGACGACGCGAGTTTTGCAGGTCCAGGTCACATCATGGATAGAAACCTGCCGAGTTTCACAATGCGTGTTAGATCAATGACCGAAGGAAATTAAGCGGCGTTAATGCTGATTGATATGAACTAGAGACGCGGGCGGTCGATTTCAATTTGAGTCAGTGACGCAAGCTACCCTATCCCATGAGATTGCGGCACGAACCAAATTTTGGAGATGATCGCTTTGACCATGTACCGAAGACGATGTACAGCGTTTCCATTAATGCATTAGAATTCACATGAGCGAAGGACGGAGGATGCAGTCGTCTCAGCAACTATTCGAGATACTTAGATGATTTGGAACCAATTTTACAGACTCAGAAGTTATATTAGATCGTCTCTTTGGATCGTGCCATTTATTGCGATCCCATTTGCTTTGGCGGCCACGCGCCTGCTGGTTTGGCTCGACCCTCACCTCGACTGGTCTTTCCTGGGTTTATCGGAAGCGGGTGCTCGAGCGACGCTTGAAGCTATTATCAGCGCGACACTTGCCTTCGTGGTCTTTACGTTCGGTTCGCTATTAGTGGCGATTCAAGTTGCTAGCTCGCAGCTAACGGCGCGGATTATCGCTACGACATTGTTGAGCGATAATGTTGTGAGATACACGGTAGGCCTGTTCATATTCACATTTCTCTTCGCACTAAGTTCGCTTAATAAAGTTAGTTCCCCTGTGAACCAGCTTGTCGTATTTGTGGCTGCTTCCCTTGGCGTCGTCTGTTTCGCCGCGTTCTTTTACCTGATTGACTACGCCTCCCGCTTATTGCGTCCCATCAGTATCTTGGCTCGTGTCGGCAACGCCGGCCTTCAGGTTATCGAAGACGTGTACCCCGATCACAGTCTAGGCCCGAATGTTTCGGAATCCCACCGCCATGCACTCGCCGTGCCGGATCACATTATTCTGCATAAAGGGACATCGGGAATTGTTTTGGCGGTAAACATCCAAACACTTACAAATGAGGCAGAAAGGTTAAACGGGGTAATCGAGTTTGTGCCTCAAGTCGGCGACTTCGTTGCGGTCGATGAGCCTTTGTTCAACTTATATGGCTGCAAGAGCTCCATTGACGACGAAATTCTACGTGCGACGATTGCTTTTGGGTCTGAGCGCACGATGGAGCAGGATCCTACGTTCGCATTTCGAATTATAATTGATATAGCGCTTAAAGCATTATCGCCAGCGATCAATGATCCTACCACTGCCGTGTTGGCGATCGACCAGCTTCATCGCATGCTCAGAAAGGTTGGCAATCGGAACCTGCGAACCGATGAGATTCTGGACAAATCTAGACTATTGCGTGTGATTTGCCGGACCCCAAACTGGGAAGATTTTGTTCATCTGGTGTTTAGCGAGATTCGTCGGTGCGGGTCGAATAACCTGCAAATTGTCCGACGTCTACGGTCGATGATCGAAAATCTAACCCAAACACTTCCCGCATACCGGCATCCAGTCCTTCAGTTGGAACTCAGCCTGCTTAACCGAGAAATTTCGCACCATTTTACTCAGCCCGAAGAGTTTATGCTGACACAGGTTCCAGATTCGCAAGGACTGGGCGGGCACTCGGGCAAAGCTAATCGTTAGACATGGGAGACAATTTGTAAGTTCGCAATGAGCAGACAAGGGGCGGGCGCCCGAGATTAGGCACTACGCTTGTAGCGATTACGGATATTTTGTCAGATTATAGGTGGCCTGCTTTGTGGGCCAAAGGCTTGGTTACAAGTTTTGGCTAAGAAAGAAAGCTTTTGTAATGCCACAAAAAGGAACACTCACTCGCGCGCGACTAAAGACGCCGCAAGCCGCCGCAGTTGCCGGCATCATCTTTTCAATTCTCCTGCTGCTTATGTTTTGGCTCTTCAGAACTGCGGTTCCCGCAGACCCATTGGAGCAAGGCGCGTGGCTAACCAGTAACGCTAACACCGCGGCAGTTGCGCTTCATTTGGTTCCATTCGCTGGGGTTGCGTTTTTATGGTTCATCGGTGTGCTGCGTGATCGACTGGGCGAACTGGAAGATCGCTTCTTCGCGACCGTATTTTTTGGCAGTGCCCTATTGTTCGTAGCCACACTATTTATTGCAGCAGCTGTTATTGGTGCGGTAATCCTCGTAGCATCCTCCGCTGCATCAAACGAACTCATTAATACAACGACGTTTCGCTTTGCCCGGGCAGCTGCGTACATCGTAGTGAATGTTTACGCAATCAAGATGGCGGGCGTATTCATGATTTCAACCTCGACCGTTGTAATCTACACCGGCATCGCACCACGATGGATCGCTATTCTCGGTTACGTCTTGGCATTGATTCTGCTTATCGGGAGCTACTACATCAGCTGGAGCGTCGTGGTGTTGCCCATATGGGTTTTCTTGATCAGTATTCACCTGCTGATTGATAAGAGTCGCAACCTAAAGCCAAGCACCCTGGCTAATCCCAAGTAGAAGATCCTGCTATAAATAGCAGACTAAGTTGCGCGCTGCCTGCAGCTTGCTCCAGCTGCGCGGCTACTTACAAAGTTTATCAAGCTCGCCACCGCAGACGAGATGAAAGATTAGCTGTTTGCGCCCGAGGCGTTAGCATGCGGTGAAGACCGCATGCGGCGCTATTCTGTCGATTTGATTGGATGTGGTGCTCTTCCGGCAGCCCTGTCGTCGGCGATAATTTGCTTTAGGCATTCGATGCCATAATCGGTGAAGGCGGTTATGCCATCCGCACCGACGCCGTAGACGCGCAGGCAACCGTCTTCAGGGAACATGTCGATTGAGAGTTCCTGCAGCCAGTCCTCATCCTCGCCGAGCATCTCGGCGACGTGGGTGATGGTGAAGACGGCTGGAATGGCAGCCAAGGTCAGGCTGCCTGACTGGTATACGCTGTCATAGGCCGCCAGTTCCAAGGCAGGAGTTCGTCGAGCCGGTGGACCGGGTGCTCAGCGAGACGGGTTAGCACGTCGGTCAGCCAGGCTTGTGGATCCACGTCATTCATTTTTGCCGTGACGATGATGCTGTACATCGCGGCGGCGCGCTGTCCGCCGCGATCGGAGCCGGCGAATAGCCACGACTTGCGCCCTAGTGCAATGCCACGCAGTGCGCGTTCCGCGGTATTGTTCGAGATGCAGATACGACCATCATCGAGGAAGCGGGTGAATGCGGTCCAGCGCTTGAGCATGTACTCCATTGCTTTGGCAACCTCGTTGCCGCGCGACAGCTTGGCGCGCTGCTCGCGCATCCAGCTTTCCAGATCGGCGACCAATGGGGCACTGAGCTCCTGCCGGACAACTCGGCGCTGCTCGGCACTTTGGCCATTGATCGATCGTTCGATCTCGAACAGGGCGTCGATGCGCCGGACCGCCTCCAGCGCCAGCGGCGAGATCACCCCGGGTGTTTTGCCTTGCGCCTTGCGACGGGCATTCTCAGCGAGATCCGCCATGGCAAAGAAGGGACGGCGAGCGTGTGCCCAGCAGGCTGCTTCCCGGATCGGCCCCGGTTTGCGATCGGGTTCGTACAGCTTGTTGTAGCCGCTGTAGGCGTCCGCCTGGAAAATCCCGGCATAGTTGGCCAGATGCGTCTGAGGATGCTCGCCGGTTCGATCGCGCGAGTAATAGAACATCGCCGCCGGCGGCGCGGTGCCGCCGAACGGGCGATCGTCGCGCACATAAACCCAACATCGACCGGTGGCAGTCTTGCCTTTGGCGAGGACCGGAACGGTAGTGTCATCGCTGTGCAATCGTTCGGCCGCGAAGACGTGCGCTTCAAAACGCCTGAGGATCGGTTCGAGCACTGCGCAGCCGGCCCCAACCTGGTCGGCCAATGTCGACAGGGGCAACGGCACGCCTTCCTTGGCGTAGCGTTCAGCCTGGCGATTGAGCGGCTGGTGCTGCCCGAACTTCTCGAACAAGATCATCGCCAGAAGACTGGGACCGGCCCAGCCGCGGGCAATGACATGGAATGGCGCCGGAGCCTGGCTGATCTTCTCACAATCCCGGCACGTGAACTTCTCGCGGACATATTGGATCACCTTCCATTGGCGCGGGATCGATTCCAGCGTCTCGGTGATGGTCTCGCCCAGCTTGCGCAGCCGACCGCTGCCGCAACACAAGCAAGCGGTCGGTCCCGGCACGATCACGCGCTCACGCGGCAGATGCTCGGGGAACGGCTTGCGTGAAGGCCGCTTGCGGGTGAACGCTGCCACTTTCGTGGTCCTAGCCACCGCCATCTCCGCAGCAATCTCGTCCTCGGTAGCCGAACTCTCCAGCTCCTCGAACTGCAACTCGATCTGATCGAGAAGCCGCGACGTGCGCTCCGAGCGCGGACCATAGAGCTGGCGCGTCAGCTTCTTGATCTGTAATTGCTGGTGAGTGATCAGCGCCTGATCATCGGAGGCCTTGGCTTTGGCAATCGCAAGTTCCGCTTCGGCATGTGCTGCCCGAGCCGCTTCGGCGATGCGCTCGCCACGTTCGGCGACCAGCGCCGCCTTCAGCGCTTCAATATTGTCTGGAAGTGCTCCAAGACCCGAATCCATGCCACAGACAGAATCATAAATCGTGGCCGCTGACTCGTAAAAAATGAAAACGTCAGCAACTATCCCGCACGCTCCGGTCGGAACGTATGAACGGGGTTCCTCCAATCAATCCCGTCGAGCATGTAGGCGAGCTGCGATGCCGAGATTCCAACCACGCCATCGCTCGGCGAGGGCCAGATGAAGCGGCCCTTCTCCAACCTCTTGGCGTAGAGCGACATGCCCAAACCGTCATGCCAAAGAATCTTAATCAGGTTACCTCTGGCGCCTCTAAAAACGTACAGATCGCCAGCATGAGGATCGCGCCGCAGTGCTTCCTGGACCTGGAGAGCCAGGCCATTCATGCCGCGCCTCATATCGGTTCGCCCGGCCGCAAGCCAGACCCGAACACCCGAGGGAACCGGGATCATCGCCGCTCCAGCACCTCGAGCACACGCCGCAGTGCTTGCCGATCAAAGCCGCTGCCAACGCAGACACGGTACTTGCCGGCAACATCAATCTCGATCTTCTCCGCAACAGACGATTGCTCCGCCACAGCTTTCTGTTCCGCCGTAACTATCACCGGGATCAGGTGAGGAGCCAACGGACCCGACAGCTGACGCGCATCATCGCGATAGCGCTTCCGCCAACTAAACACTTGATTCGCATTCACGTCGTATTGCCGGGCGACGACCGACACCGACGAGCCCGGCGCCAACGATGCCGCAACGATCTCCCGCTTCAGCGCCTCAGGCCACGAGCGGTGATGCCGCGGTCCAATCGCCGGTGTGCCCATAACAGGTTTTGTGGACACTTCTTGCCCTCACAACCCCAAAGATCACAGCACACTCCGCGAAATAATGTGATTCAGGAAGGCGGTCCCGGGCGGAGGCTTACCCCGAGGCATCATGACCCCTTCTTCACCGCAAGAGGTTGCAGTCCTAATTCCGCTAGTGCTCGCGCTGCTGACAACCCTAATTACCATCGGAGTTCACGCGGTTGCTCTCGGAGCAATTGTCCAGTTTATACGGCGCGAATACCAATTCCGACGCGCTGGCGCCGGATTCTGGACCGACGTTGCCATCATGGCCTGCGTTACACTGCTCGCCCTAATCGCGCACTTGGTGGAAATCGCAATTTGGGCGGTGCTGTACGATGCTTGCGGGGAATTCACGGGGCTTGCCCCTGCTTTCTATCATTCGGCGATGAACTACACCTCGCTCGGCTATGGCGATGTGGTGATGTCAGCTTCCTGGAGGTTGTTCGGGCCGCTCGAAGCGGCTGACGGGCTCCTCATGTTTGGCGTCACGACCGCCGTCATCTTTGCAGTAATACAGCGATTGTTTCGGACGAGAATCGCGGCAGCGGGCACCGCTCATACGGGCCATTGAGGCAAGGCGCAGCTCGGGGCCTCGATCCGCATCTCAGCGGCCGAGACTGTCACTTCCCGCTGTTCAATTCGAGCTAACTGATCTTTGGCGCTCTAGCTCGAGCGATGATGCCCCAAACAACAAGCACAATGATGGCCCCCACCACGGCGCCGATAAAGCCCGCCCCTTCACCAGCTTGATACCAGCCAAGCGCTTGTCCGAGATAGGTCGCTACAAAAGAACCAGCGATCCCAAGCAGCGTAGTGAGAATAAAGCCAGATGGTTCGTTCGATGATCCCGGATGGAGGAACTTAGCAATAACTCCCGCAATGAAGCCGATTATAATGAGCCAAATGATGTGCATGTTCTGTGCTCCCTGATGCCATTTACCTTCGACGGTCCAACTGGTCTACCCAAACTCGGCATGCCGCCAGCATCTGTTTTCGCACTACTAAATTAGCATCAAATTCAAATGGTTGCATAGATATACGCACCAACGCGACGACAACTCTCGCGGCGTCGTGGTGTGGGTAGTAACACGATGCTGACTTGACGTCGTCACGATCTCTTTCAGCGTTCACGCGCCTTGCCACCGAAGTTGTCGATGGAACGTGGTGGTCGGCGGGCGTTGCCGTTGGCGCGGCCACTGGTTGCGTTGCCGAAGTGGGCGGCTGGGTACCCTGCGGGAGCAGTCGGTTGCGGCGATACCGGGTCTTCTGGCGCAGAAGCCCGGCGCGACTGTGTAAAACCGCTCGCCTTCGCCGCTTGGTTACAAAGCCGCCAGGGCACCCTGACGGCTTTGCATTGGAGATTCGGACAACTGGGGTGTTGTCCGGGTGGGAGAGTAGTCGAATTTGCTCGCGTGCCGCAACAAAATCCCAGAGTTTTCAGCGTCGGCAAGTGGATAAGCACCGAATGTGGCTTACCTCATTACTACCATTTGAAAACTCAGAGGCGAAGCCGGAGAGACAAATGATTTGCAGCTCACGATCAAGAAACTGGTTTAGCGGGATGTTCTAATTCGCGATGTGCCTTGTCGAGAGGTGCTTGTGTGCGACGAAATTACTAAATGGCCGCCAGCACTTGCTTCGGGATCACCTTCAATTAATTCGGTTGTGCGCGGTCTCTTTAGTTTGGTCAGTGGCGCTGATCGAAAACAATTGCGCCGCCGGATCGGGTGTGCCCGGCGCTAATTCGTCGACGGTCTCCGAGGGTGCGGCCACCGCTGAAACTACGTGTTCCATTTTTGATGCCGGCATCGTGCCACCATCCGACGGAAGACTCTGGGATTGCATCGCGGCAAGTCCGATCCCACCGACAAAAGCCAGCACATTCACGTAGGTGACACTCACGACAAGCATTCCCAGTGAAAGAGGCGTGGAAATTGAATCGCGGGATGTACGCTAACAAATATTGTTTACTCTGGATCCTTTCACGCGTTTCCGAGTTGCCGCACGCGCAGTAGTTCAAAGGAAAGATGAAATTTTTTTGACTGAAGCAACTATACCTTGGTGTAATTCGGCGATACGCCTACCCAATTTCTCCGGGCCAAAAAATGCGGTGGGATGAGTTGTGGGATGAGTTGGTGGACACTTACCAAGGAGATCACGATGCTGAAAATAGTAGCTGCCGGAGTGACTGCACTCTTCGTTACTGCATCTCCACTTGCCTACGCGCAGGCCCCCGCGGGAAAGGCAATGGAGCGGTTAAGCGCATTGGAGCACTTAAGCGCAGCAGACTGGGCCAAGGTGACGGATGAACGGGTTGATCTCGTCAAGTCCGCGTTACAGCTGACACCTGATCAGCAAAAATACTGGCCGGCTGTAGAGGACGCTATTCGCGCCAGAGCGAAGGACCGACAAGCCCGCCTCGCACAGATCGAAGAAACGATGGGTAAACGCAGTGACGAAACTCTTGTCGAAAAGTTGAAAAACCGTGATCCGATCGCCTTCTTGAATCGACGCGCCAGCGCCTTGGCCCAACGATCAACCGACCTTAAGAATCTCGCCACTGCGTGGGAGCCCCTCTATAAGACCCTCACCCCCGAACAGAAGAAGCGGATGGCCGCCCTCACGCTCTTCGTACTTCGTGATTTCAGGGAGGACGTAGAACACCGTCGTCTGCAGGCTGAGGAAGACGAGGACTAAAACCCGACCATTCCATTTAGAACCCGTTATCGCGGACCGAAAGCAATCATACTTCGATCTTCGGCCCGCGATATCGGATCCCGCATACTTTAATCGGCCAAAACGGGTGTACGGTATATACCTTGGTGTAACTCTGGTACGAATTTGGTAACCAATGTCCGAGTCGGGTCAAAAGGCGAAATATGCAGTGCAAAAGCCATGTCCGCTTTAACCAACCCGAAAGCACACATTGACTGCGGGTCACGCTGTCACCTTTGTACTTGCGCGGCAAGGTGACAGCAAACAGACGCGTGAGCGCTGCATCGGGCCGCCGACTATCTCCCGGCCAAAGAAAGAGTCGTCAAAAGTGAATATCGGCGCGTTCGCGACGGCATAAAGTCTTGGCAACCCAGTGTCGCCCTCGTGCACGACACCGGCCGCATCCACATTCATCAAGTGCCAGAAGATCGCCGAATGCGGCGGCAGCGCAGCGGCGTGCTTCAAAATATCCGCGAAAGATCGATCACTGTACCATATGAACGAAAGCCGGTCTGCAAATGGCGCAAGCTCCTTCCGAACATCCTCCAACCAAAGCTTTTCACCAGTAGAAGCGCCCAGCACCCAAGCTACGGTTTTTGTGTTTGGCAACACGTGCAAGATATTTTCGATGAGGGCCGGGAAGTTATGCGCGGTCGCTACGACGGCATCATTTTCGGTAAGGCTGGAACGCTGAATTCGGCGCTGCTCCACCGCTGTGAACACCATCGGAGTCGTGGCAAAGAGTTGTTGCCGGTGCCGTTGCACAAAGTTGGCAGCCGGGGCGCCAATGCTCACAAAAACTCAACGATGTCCAGAGGCCACGGTGACTGCCGATCCAGTTCCATGCGGATGGCTTTGGCATACTCGCTCCAGGGCTTGAAATCCCGCCCAAACGAATGAAATAGCATTACGTGCTTGGGCTCGGCTGCGAAACCAGCCGGACAACCGAGCAACACCACTAGGAAAACAACGAGCCCCGCAGTCGAGCAGATTGGACGGATGTGAACCGGGGTGGCCTTTCGCAGCGTAAGACGCTTGTGCACCGGTCTTTACCCCTTTCCAGTCGCTCTGGCATATCTAACTCCGCGTGTAGCTTTCCTTCTCGCTCGTGAAGTGCCCCACAGTTTGTTCCAAAACAGGAGGGCTGTCCA
>Ga0207805_1000009_pt1 | contig 27087 bp, 20 predicted proteins | sample LuqExpMetageno49_FD_187807 | JGI IMG/M metagenome (GOLD analysis project Ga0207805, IMG submission 187807) | Tropical forest soil microbial communities from Luquillo Experimental Forest, Puerto Rico - Sample 49 (SPAdes) | ecosystem: Environmental > Terrestrial > Soil > Tropical forest ... | reverse complement strand
CGGAATGCCGTGGTTGCCGCGGCCCGGACCAGCCTCGTAATTGCCCTCTCTCACAGGCTTACCGGTGCGGGGTGAAATAGGAGGCCATCGGTCGTTATACATTTCACGCTGGACATGAGACTCAGCGCCTCGAACCCTCGATCTCCTGCAAAGACTTTTCTGCTTCCGTCGCGCTCTCGTATATGTGCGGCGCGACGCCGCGTTTTTCCAACGCGTCGCCGAGCTTCATGCGCAAAAACCCGCTCGTCGTGTAGCGCGTCACCTCCGCATAATATTTGTCCATCAGGCCCCTCACCATAGCCGAATAAGGGTCGAGCAGTTCGGGCGCTATCGTGAAATTGTCATAGTTGACAATGGCGTAAACACGTTTGCCGAGCGGTGCGATGCGATCGATGACGATTTGCCGGATGCGTTCGATGTCGCGCTCATCGCGCATAGCGAACCGCTCGAGGTTGACATAGAAATGGTTTGTCGCTTCGTCGTAGGTGAAACGCTGCTCAAGCGGGATCGACAGCATATCCTCTCTGAGACCCATGGGTTCGGCCGCGAAAATTCGCTTGTCCATAAGCGCAGGTTTCTTCGGGATGAGCGGTTTAAAATCCATTTTTGCCAGAATGTCGCGGCCGAGATCGATGCCCGGCGCTATCTCGATAAGCTCAAGCCCGTCCATCGTGAGCCGGAAGACACAGCGCTCGGTGACGTAGAGCACAACCTTGCCGCTTCTGCGCGCGACATCGCCAGAGAAAGTGACGTGCTCGACCTGGGTGACGAATTTTTTTATGTCGCCGTCGCGCACGATGCGCAGCGATCCGTCCCGGCATTCGATCTCGAGGGCCCCGGTTACGAAGGTGCCGGTGAAGACAACTTTCTTGGCATTCTGGCTGATGTTAATGAACCCACCGGCGCCTGCCAGTCGCGGACCGAATTTCGAGACGTTGAGCGAGCCGAATTGATCGGCCTGCGCCAGCCCGAGAAAAGCCACGTCCAGTCCGCCGCCGTCGTAGAAATCGAACTGATAGGGCTGATCGATGACCGCCTGCGTGTTGGTGGCCGCACCGAAATCCATGCCGCTCGCAGGGATCCCGCCGATCACGCCGGGCTCGGCGGTGAGAGTGATGAGATCGGCGATCTTCTCCTCATTGGCCACGGACGCCACGCCCTCGGGCATACCGATGCCGAGATTGACGACGCTGTTGGGCGTCAGCTCGAGCGCCGCACGCCGCGCGATGATCTTGCGGGGGCCCAGCAGCATGGGCGGCAGCGATCCTTCGCGCGCGCGGATTTCTGCGGAATAGGCCGGGTTGTATTGGGTCGCGAATGTCTGCCAATGGTTCTCCGGCTTTGCGACAACGACGCAGTCGACCATTACGCCCGGCACTTTCACCAGCCGCGGATTTAGCGAGCCGCTTTCGGCGACGCGTTCGACCTGAGCGATCACAATGCCGCCGGAGTTACGCGCGGCCATGGCAATCGCGAGCGCCTCGAGCGTCAGCGCCTCCTTTTCCATCGTCAGATTGCCGTCCGGATCGCCGGTCGTTGCCCTTATGATCCCGACATTGATCGGGAATGTCCTGTAGAGCAGGCATTCCTCGCCATCAATGTCGATGAGGCGGACAACGTCCTCCTTCGTCTTTTCATTGAGTTTGCCGCCGCCATTACGTGGATCGACGAAGGTGCCTAGGCCCACACGAGTGATATGAACCGGTCGGTGCGCGGCGATATCGCGGTAGAGATGCGTTATCACGCCCTGCGGTAGGTTGTAGGCCTCAATCTGGTTCGTCACGGCGAGGTGTTGCAGCTTTGGCACGAGGCCCCAATGTCCACCGATAATTTTCTTCACCAGTCCATGGTGCGCGAGATGATTGAGTCCCCGCTCGTGGCCATCGCCCTGACCAGCCGCATAGACGAGCGTGAGATCGCGCGGATGACCGGGGGTGGAGGCTTCCACGTCGCGCGAACCGAGGAAACGCTTCTCGATCGCAATCGCGATTTCCTCGGCGAATCCGATACCGACGAAGCCGCCCGTCGCCAGTGTGTCGCCATCGCGGATGAGCTTCACCGCGTCCGCAGCGGAGACGACCTTTCCCTTCTCGTTACGCTTGAGAAAAGGCAAGGCGGGATGATCGATCATGTCGGCTCCGGCCCCTTTCTATCTCTGATTTTATTTTGCTCGGTGTCTGCGCCGCGGCCGTTAAATATGTCTACTAACTTTTCGGGCAACGTCCGCGCCTTGACCCGCCCCTCAAGCGGATCAACCGCCGTGCACACCCTTGTTTCCAGACATTCGGCAGCCAGAACACCGGCGTTGAAGACGTGGTGTTGGATGTCGAAGGCGCAACGGTGAAGCGTGACCACGCTAGTTTCTAAGAGCAATTCATCAGCCCATCGCGCCGGTGCCAGAAACTTGCACTTGTACTCGACCACAGGAATGCCGTCGATCCCGAACTCAGCCATCATTTCTTTTAAGCTAAGGCCACCTCGCGCCAGCAAGGCGTGAACGGACATATCAAACCAGATGAAATAGTTTGGGTTATAGACAATCCCGGATGGATCGCAGTGACCAAATTCGACGGAGAGGGCGCGCTTGTTCATTAACATTGGAATGACTTCTAAAATTATCGTGCCTAAATAATTAATTGGCACAAAACTGGTAGCGCGGGAACAAAAATCGGCAGAGCGAGGGCGATCTTCAAGTGCGTGGGCAACATCGAAGGACCTGTGTCCCCGATTGTATTCGGCTATCGAGTGCGTCGGCGAGAGCAACACGAAGGCGTGTCTAATTTGTTCGTACCAGTTAATCATCGGTTATCCGCTTGCCGAAAGCTCAGTATCGCCGTTCCGGGCGAGAGCGGCGATCAATCTTTATCAACCGAACGGCGTTCATATGAGTCTACTTGGGTTTGCTGTGCCGCGCTCTAACCAGGCGATGTAACACCCTCTGACTCCTTGTTGCGAGGCTAGCGCACGACGTATTATGTGGTTGACTTGCGACTCCGATGAGACGCCGACCACTCATGTTCGATCTCAGCCAGTTGCAATGCTTTGTTGCGGTCGCGGAAGAGCTTCACTTTGGTCGCGCCGCCGCCCGTCTGCACATGACCCAGCCACCACTAAGTCGACAAATAAAGATACTTGAGCATGTTCTAGAGGCTCAACTCTTTGTGCGCACAAGCCGCTCAGTTCGCATTACTCCCGCCGGGCGTAGTTTTCTTCCAGAAGCACTACGTTTACTTAAACTTGCCGAGAGCGCTGCGCTGGTTGCGAAGTCAATCTCGTCTGGCAAGGCCGGAACTGTGAAGATTGGATTTACTGCAGGATCTGCGCAAAGCTTCTTGCCCACCCTTGTTACCGAATGTCGTAAGCTATTGCCCGGTGTTAATCTATTGTTGAAGGAAATGGTCAGTGGCGATCAGATTGATGCGTTGGAGTCGGGACAAATTGATATTGGTCTTTTGCGGCCACCGATCGTGCATCCAGAGTTCGATTCTTTGCAGGTATTGTCCGAGTCGCTACTGGTCGCTGTGCCGAAAGGGCACCGGTTGGCTCGGCGGAGGGAAATACTGATCAAGGATCTGGATGGCGAGCCGTTCGTCATGTACGCGCCCTTCGAGGCTCGATATTTCTATGATCTTCTCGTGAGCCAGTTCGCGAAAGCGAGAATTTTGCCTCGTTACGTCCAACATCTCAGCCAAATCCACTCGATCCTCGCGCTGGTCCGGGCAGGCCTCGGGCTGGCGTTGATTCCGGAATCTGCTGGCTCGCTGCACGTCGAGCACGTCGTGCTTCGCGCAATTCGATTGACACCGCCCCGCCCGGTCGAACTGCACATGGCGTGGCGTCGCCATGATGACGCTCCACTCCTGCCCAGGTTCCTCACGGTCGCGCGTAGTCTGGTCGCACGGACAAGGAAGGGGTGATCGATACCGAAACTGTATCGATCAATTCATCCTTTGGTTTGGACCTTGCTCGATCACAGGCCTAAGCAAGGCTCCCAAGCAAAACGTCGAATTTTGCGTGAGTCTCGGAGAACCACCGGGACCGATGACCAGCAGGAGGATGCCCATGGTCCAGCAATGTGGCACGCTTGGCAAAGGTGTGCCGATCGTCACCGAAATGATGGTTGTTCCGGTCGCTGGGCACGACAGCATGCTGTTGAACCTAAGTGGCGCACACGGTCCGTTTTTTACCCGTAACATCGTTATTCTCAAGGATAATGCTGGGAATGTCGGCGTCGGCGAGGTACCCGGTGGGGAAAAGATCCACCAAACGCTCGAAGACTCTCGCTCACTGGTCGTTGGTAAGTCGATCGGGGCCTATAACTCGATCCTGAACAGTGTGCGCGCAAAGTTCGCGGATCGCGACGCGGGAGGTCGCGGGCTCCAGACATTCGATCTCCGCACCACAATCCATGTCGTTACAGCGATCGAGGCGGCCTTGCTCGATCTGTTAGGCAAGTTCCTCAGTCTGCCGGTGGCGGCGCTGTTGGGCGAAGGGCAGCAGCGCGATGCCGTCCTGATACTAGGTTACCTTTTCTATATCGGCGACCGGCGCAAGACTAATCTGCCTTACCTGGAAGAGCCGAACGCGAATAACGACTGGTTCAGACTACGCCGTGAAGAAGCGATCACGACTGAGGCGGTCGTGCGACTCGCAGAAGCAGCTACGGCGCGCTATGGGTTCCAGGATTTCAAGCTCAAGGGTGGCGTTCTTCCCGGTGAGGCCGAAATCGAAACCATCGTCGCGCTAGCTAAACGTTTTCCCAAGGCCCGCGTCACGATCGATCCGAACGGCGCGTGGTCGCTAGCCGAAGCGATCGGTCTCTGCAAAAACCTAAGAAACGTCCTCGCCTATGCCGAGGACCCTTGCGGTGCCGAGCAGGGATATTCAGGCCGTGAGATCATGGCCGAGTTCCGCTTGGCGACCGGCCTGCCGACCGCAACCAATATGATCGCGACCGACTGGCGGCAGATGAGCCACGCGGTTCGTCTGCACTCGGTCGATATCCCGCTGGCGGATCCGCACTTCTGGACTTTGCAAGGCTCGGTGCGGGTCGCCCAGATGTGCAAGCAATTCGGTCTCACCTGGGGTTCACATTCGAACAACCATTTCGATATTTCACTGGCGATGTTCACGCATGTGGCCGCCGCCGCACCGGGCCACATCACCGCGATCGACACGCACTGGATTTGGCAGGACGGACAGAGACTCACGAAAGAACCTCTCTCCATCGTCAAGGGGTACCTCAAGGTTCCAGATGCGCCGGGCCTCGGTGTCGAAGTCGACATGGAGCGGATCGAGGCGGCGCACGAACTCTACAAGAAACACGGGCTCGGCGCGCGCGACGATGCGACTGCGATGCAATTCCTGGTCCCTGGCTGGAAATTCGACAACAAGCGACCCTGTCTTGTGCGCTGACACTACATTCTAGGAGAGAACATTGGATCTGCCAGCCAATCGTTTCAAACGGGCTATCAAATCAGGCCAGCAACAGATCGGGTTCTGGTGCAATCTCGCCAGCAATATCTCGATCGAGATCCTCGCCGGATCAGGCTTCGACTGGCTTTTGCTCGATTGCGAGCATTCGCCTAACGAATTGCCAATGGTTTACAGCCAACTCCAGGCAACCATGGAGAATGCGACGCATCCGATCGTGCGGCCACCATGGAACGATATGGTCGTCATCAAGCGTCTTCTCGATGCGGGAGTGCAGAGCTTCCTAATCCCGACGATCCAGAGCGCCGATGAAGCGCGACAAGCGGTCGCCTACACGCGTTATCCTCCAAGCGGCGTACGCGGATTTGCTGTTGCGACCCGCGCCTCACGGTTCGGACGCATTAAGGACTACCACAAGCGCGCGATCGAGGAGATCTGCGTTCTTGTGCAGATTGAGACCCAAAAAGGACTCGACAATCTTGAAAAAATTGCTCGCGTGGAAGGCGTCGATGGCGTCTTCATCGGTCCGGGAGATCTCTCAGCCGGGATCGGCTATCTGGGCGATCAAGGTCACCCCGATGTCCAGCGCGTCATCAAGGACGCGATCAAGCGGATTACTGCTGCCGGCAACCTCCCGGGTATTTTAACGCCCGACGAGAATCTTGCCCGTGAATACATCAAAGCTGGATGCGTGTTCACAGCGGTCGGTTCCGATACAGGCTTGCTCGCGCGAGGATCAGAGCAGATCGCGCAGCGCTTCAAGGAGAGCAAATAGGTCCGGATACGCTGCTCTCAACTTCGTAATTCATCGTCACTCAATTGAGGTTTTCTCTCATGCAAGTCGGTTCGGTAGGTGAAGCGCTCCTGTTCGCCGCCAAAGCCGGTGCCGATCCAGTCAAGGTGCGGCAAGCGCTAATGGGTGGCTTCGCTTCCTCGCGCATCCTCGAATTGCATGGAGAGCGCATGGTCAAGCGCACTTTCGACCCGGGTTTCCGCGTCGAGCTGCACCAGAAGGACTTGAACCTCGCACTTTCGACTGCGCGCAAGATCGTTCCAAACACTGAAACCGCGCAAGAGCTATTCAACAGCTGCGTCGCGCACGGAGGTTCCAAGTGGGACCACTCCGGTATGGTGAAGGCGCTTGAAATCATGGCCGGTTTTGAAATCGGGCAGCCATCTAAGACCTAACGGAGGTTTGATGCGCGGAAAAAGATGCCGGGTGCACCGTACGAGGGGGATGCAATGAGTACAGCTTTGCTAACGGGACGTGAATCGTCACAAAGCACTGACCGAAAAACATACGTTCGTTGGCTGATAGTCGCTTTGTTGTTTCTCGTGACGTCAGTCAACTATGCGGATCGTGCGACAGTTTCCCTCGCGGGCCCGGTGATATCCAAGCAGTTGGGCCTCAACGCTGCGCAAATGGGGTTTATATTCTCGGCATTTGGATGGGCCTACGTTCTAGCTCAACTCCCCGGAGGGTGGCTGCTCGATCGTTTCGGTTCGAAGATCGTCTATGCACTGAGCATCTTCACCTGGTCGGTGTTCACTGCGGCACAGGGCCTGGTCGGCTTCTTCACGGGCGGCGTCGCTGTCTTCGTGCTGTTCTCGCTGCGCTTTCTCTTGGGCGTGGCGGAATCACCATCGTTCCCGGGCAACAGCCGCGTCGTGGCAGCTTGGTTCCCGAGCCAGGAACGCGCGACGGCGACGGCGATCTTCAATTCCGCGCAATATTTCGCGACGGTGATCTTTGCTCCACTGATGGGCTGGATCATCTACGCGTTCGGCTGGCCCTGGGTGTTCGGCGTGATGGGAGGTCTAGGCCTCATCCTTGCCGCGACGTGGGTGAAATTCATCTACGCACCCGCCGAGCATCCGTACGCCAACAAGGCCGAAGTCGACTATATTGCCGCGGGCGGCGGTCTTGTATCACTGGACGTAGGAACGCAAAAATCCGCTGTATCCGGTGGTGCCGATACCTGGGACAATATCAAGCAATTGTTCAGTAGCCGAATGTTTGTCGGCATATTCCTTGGCCAATACTGCATTAATGCGCTGACCTACTTCTTTATTACGTGGTTCCCGGTGTACCTGGTACAGGCACGTGGCATGACAATTCTCCAGGCTGGTTTCATAGCGTCCATTCCAGCTATTTGCGGATTTGTTGGCGGCGTGCTCGGCGGCGTGTTCTCTGATTTCATGCTGCGCATGAAATTCAGCCTATCAGTCGCGCGCAAGACACCCATCGTGCTCGGCATGCTGATGTCAATGATTATGGTCGCCTGCAACTACACCGACATTCAGTGGCTCGTGGTAGCGCTGATGGCGCTTTCCTTCTTCGGTAAGGGTATTGGTGCGCTCGGTTGGGCAGTGATGTCCGATACTGCGCCCAAGCAAATTACCGGCTTTGCAGGTGGTGTCTTCAACATGTGCGGTAATCTGTCATCGATCACCACACCGATCGTCATAGGATACATAATCCAGATCACCGGTTCGTTTAACGGAGCACTCGTATTTGTAGCCGCGAATGCCCTGGTTGCGGCGGTGAGCTATCTGGTGATTGTCGGTGAAATCAAACGCATGGTGTTTGTCAAGTAGTGCAAAATCTAGGGGAGAGCACGTCAGTGAGTAAAAGCCTGCAACGGGTCTCCCCGAGGCATTCTCGTCCCGACCACGTTCCGTCGGCGGCGGACGTCGATCTAGGTCTTGAGCGCTTCTTCACATTTTGCCTGGGCTTTACACGGGCACTTCTGTAGGTCGTGTGAAGTACAGAGGACAAATCGTCCCGCACCTTCAAGGAAGTTGTACTATGTCTGACAGACGTTCCTTGTTGCGAAGCATGTTTGATGCAGCGATCGCTGCCGCACAACCCAGCGTGTGCGTTCCTCCCTACCTGCCTCCCGTTCCCAAAGGGCGTCTTATCGTCATTGGCGCCGGCAAGGCATCCGCCGCTATGGCGCGCGCTGTTGAAGATCATTGGCCGGGCAAACTTGGTGGTATCGTTGTAACCCGTTACGGCTATGCGGTGCGCTGCGAGCGCATCGAGATGATAGAGGCCGCGCACCCGGTCCCTGATGCCGCTGGGATGCGGGCTGCCCAGCGCATTTTTGATTTGGTAAAGACTGCGGGGGCCGATGACACGGTGCTTTGTCTTATCTCGGGCGGCGCCTCGGCTCTGCTTGCTCTGCCTTTGGATGGCATCACCCTCCAAGACAAGCAGGAAATCAATAAAGCTCTTTTGACATCCGGAGCTACAATCTCCGAGATGAATTGTGTGCGCCGTCATTTATCGGCAATAAAAGGAGGACGTCTCGCCGCTGCTGCCTATCCGGCCAAAGTCGTGAATCTGCTTATATCCGACGTTCCGGGGGATGATCCTGCGGATATTGGTTCTGGCCCGACGGTTAGCGATCGCACCACATGTGCCGACGCACTCGCAATCGTGCGTAGATATGGAATCCAATTGCCTTATCGAGTTCATGCGATACTCGAAAGCGGACAAGGCGAATCCATCAAGCCCGACGATCCGCGGGTGGCTCGGGTACAGACATGCCTCGTCGCCACGCCTCAGATGGCACTTGAAGCGGCGGCTAAGGTGGCGCGCGAAAACGGTTGGAGCGTACATATTCTGGGCGATGCCATCCAGGGCGAGGCACGCGAGGTGGGAACGGTATTCGCCGGAATCATCACACAGATCGTGCGTCGCGGCCAGCCGTTTCCCCCGCCTTGCGTACTTCTAACGGGTGGAGAAACCACAGTTACGGTGCGTGGCAAGGGGCGTGGTGGCCGCAACGTCGAGTTCTTGCTTTCGCTCGGGATCGCGCTGGATAGTCTTGAAGGGGTCTGGGCACTCGCTGGCGACACCGACGGCGTTGACGGAGTCGAAGAAATAGCCGGAGCCGTGCTTACTCCGGATTCATTAGCACGCGCGTGGCAACTCGGTTATCGGCCGAAGGATGCACTCGCCAACAACGACGGCCATGGTTTTTTTGGCGCTCTGGGTGACGCTGTAGTGACCGGCCCGACGCTTACGAACGTAAATGACTTTCGAGCGGTGGTAATCGAAGTGCCGACGCAGATGCCGACTTGAGTGTGCCGGCGACTTCACGTGAGTATTGACGCGAATGGGAAATCGCAGGTTTTGGACAAGCCGATTAAGATATGAACGGCGTCAAGCTGAGTAATAATATGACAAAGGAGCCGATCCCATGGGCACCGTAGTCGCGACTGCCACTAAGGCGCTTCGCATCAAGGTGCATCCCGATGACAACGTCGCAATTATCGCGAACTCGGGCGGCCTGCCGCGCGGGACCGTGTTCGAGGATGGCTTAACGCTTGTCGACCCTGTGCCTCAAGGCCACAAGGTTGCGCTCGAGGACATTCCCGAGGGTGGCATAGTGCGCCGTTATGGCGAGATAATCGGCTTTGCCGACCGGCCGCTATTGCGCGGCTCCTGGATCGACGAGTTCTCGGTCCGGTTACCGGACCCACCGGCTCTCGATTCGCTGCCGCTCGCCACCCGCGTGCCAAAGCCACTGCCTCCACTCGATGGCTACACGTTTGATGGCTACCGTAATCCGGATGGCTCAGTCGGCACCCGCAACATCCTCGGAATCTCGACCAGCGTACAGTGTGTCGCTGGCGTGGTCGATCACGTGGTGCGACTCGTCAAGGAGCGGCTTCTGCCGCAGTACCCGAATGTCGACGGCGTGGTTGGCCTCAACCATCTTTACGGCTGCGGCGTCGCCATCAATGCACCGGCTTCCGTAGTGCCAATCCGGGCGCTGCAGAACCTTGCTCAAAATCCGAACTTCGGCGGCGAGATCATGGTGGTATCGCTCGGCTGCGAGAAACTGCAGCCCGAACGGCTGCTTCCCGTTGGCGTGGCCGATGCGAATGCCGATGATCCCCTAATCATGCGTCTGCAGGACGAGCGGTTTGAAGGCTTCCAGGCCATGATCGACGCCATTATGGCGATGGCCGACCGGCGGCTCGCTGCCCTGAACCAGCGCCGCCGTGAGACATGCCCGGCCTCGGACCTCGTTATCGGTATGCAGTGTGGCGGCTCGGACGCCTTTTCGGGTGTCACCGCGAACCCGGCGGTTGGCTTCTGTTCCGACCTGCTCGTTCGCGCGGGTGCAACGGCAATGTTCTCGGAAGTGACCGAGGTGCGCGATGCGGTACATCTACTGACCCCGCGGTGTGCGACGTCGGAAATCGGCCGCAAGTTGATCCGCGAAATGGATTGGTATGATCGGTATCTTGCCGCCGGCGAGACCGATCGCAGTGCCAATCCGACACCCGGTAACAAGAAAGGCGGGCTCGCCAACATAGTCGAGAAAGCGCTCGGCTCGATCGCCAAGTCCGGCACCAGCACCATCTCCGACGTCTTGGCGCCGGGCGAGAAGGCAACCCGCAAAGGTCTGGTGTTTGCTGCAACGCCGGCTTCCGACTTCATCTGCGGCACAATGCAGCTTGCCTCGGGCATCACGCTGCAGGTGTTTACGACTGGCCGCGGCACTCCCTACGGTCTTGCCGCTGTGCCGGTGATAAAGATGGCCACCCGCAAGGATCTCTCGACGCGATGGCACGATTTGATCGACATCGACGCCGGCCGCATCGCCACCGGTGAGAAGACCATCGAGGATATCGGATGGGAGCTGTTCCGCCTAATCCTCGAAGTCGCGAGCGGGCGAAAGAAGCCCTGGTCGGACCGTTGGGGCATCCACAATGCACTCGCGGTCTTTAATCCGGCCCCGGTTACCTGATGGCCAGGGTATTTCCACCTCGCGCACAATGGCGCAACATAATGTGGAACGTTCTGAATCGGTGAATCTCGTGCCCTTATTGAGCAGGGGGGTCGCTCAGAAGGTTATGGCCAGTGCGATTGGTTTCGACGTAGGAGTTTCTCCCGTCGTCTGGTCCTGACTAATCGGGCCTTTGGTGCTCCGGCTTCGTACCGGCCATCGGCAAACCGAATTATGTATCGGCTGGTGTCGAACGTTGGTAGTGCAGTCGTGAGCAAGCTGCGCTTGGCTAGATTCCACGAGCCCGTAACGTATTCGGTCGCAAATTGCTCAATTGCGCTCGCTCTAACTCAATGTCACCCGCCTAGTGTTTTTTGGCCGGCGGCAGGTCGGTGCATGTCCCCTCGAATACCTCCGCCGCCATGCCGATTGATTCACATAATGTCGGATGCGGGTGGATTGTCTTGCCAATGTCCGTCGGGTCGCATCCCATTTCGACGGCGAGGCACACTTCGCCGATCAGATCGCCAGCATGGGTACCGACGATACCGCCACCGAGAAGACGATGGTTGGCTTCATCGAACAGGAGCTTGGTGAAGCCCTCGTCTCGTCCATTGGCGATGGCGCGGCCCGACGCCGCCCACGGAAAGACCGCCTTGCCGTATTTCAAGCCTTGCGCCCTGCACTGGTCTTCGGTCAGTCCTGCCCAGGCGACTTCGGGATCAGTGTACGCAACCGATGGGATTTGCCGCGCAATGAACGTACTGTTCTTGCCGGCCGCAGTTTCGGCTGCGACATGCGCCTCATGCACCGCCTTGTGCGCCAGCATAGGCTGCCCGACAATATCGCCGATCGCAAAGATATGCGGCATATTTGTGCGCATTTGCTTGTCTATAGGAATGAAACCACGCTCGCTAACGGCGACGCCTGCTTTTTCGGCTTCGATCGCCTTACCATTTGGGCCGCGGCCAACGGCGACGAGCACCATGTCGTAGAGCTGGGGTTGTCCCGGCGCATTCTCGCCTTCGAAACTGACGCGGATTCCGTCCGGCGTAGCCTCTGCCGACACCGTCTTGGTCTTCAGCATGACGTTGCGGAAGCGGCCGGCGTTTTTCTTCTCCCAAACCTTCACCAAGTCGCGGTCGGCGCCGGTCATCAACCCATCAAGCATTTCGACGACGTCGATATGGGTCCCCAGCGTCGAATATACTGTGGCCATTTCGAGCCCGATGATGCCGCCGCCAATAACCAGCATCGATTTAGGAATGTCCGGCAGCTCAAGCGCGCCGGTTGAGTCGACAATCCGCGGATCCTCCGGCATGAACGGCAGCTTTATCGACTGCGATCCGGCGGCGATGATTGCTTTGTCGAATTTGATGACCTTAGGTTCGCCGCCGTTACGCGGCATGACCTTAAGATGGTATGGATCGAGGAATTGACCAACGCCGTGGATCACGTTCACCTTACGCGCCTTCGCCATGCCGGCGAGCCCGCTAGTCAACTTGCCGACGACCTTTTCTTTGTGACCGCGCAGTTTGGCAATATCAATCTGCGGTGCAGCAAAGGCGATGCCGTGAGCGGCCATCGCTTTTACCTCGTCCATGACCGCAGCGGTGTGCAACAACGCCTTAGAGGGAATACACCCGACATTGAGGCAAACGCCTCCAAGAGTTGGATAGCGCTCAATGAGGACGGTCGTCATGCCTAAGTCAGCGGCGCGAAACGCAGCTGAATAGCCACCGGGGCCGGCGCCAAGCACGAGCATTTCGCATTCGACATCGGCGCTGCCTGGATGCCTGGCCGCGATCGGCACCGGCGCGGCCAGCGCTGGAGCACCGGCATGCACCGCCGCTGGCGGGGTTGGGGCTGCCCCGGCGACCCCCGTTTCCAATGTCAGGATCAAAGTTCCCGCGCTCACTCGGTCGCCGATCTTGACCTTCATCTCCTTCACGGTTCCGGTTGCTGGCGAGGGGACTTCCATCGAGGCCTTGTCCGACTCGAGCGTGATAAGCGGCTCCTCCGGTTTGACTTTGTCACCGCTCGTCACCGCCACTTCGATGACCGGCACATCCTTGAAATCGCCGATGTCCGGGACGCGGACTTCGATCACCTCGTAGACGCCGGCTGCGGCCCCGTAGTCGGCAATCGGCGCGCCCTCGCCCGACGAAGCGCCTCCGCCTGTGACCTTCTCCTTCGGGGCGACGCCGGCGGGCGCCGCTTCCGCTTCGGCGACGAGAATGAGCGAGCCTTGCGAGACCTTGTCGCCCACTTTGATCATCAATTCTTTCACCACACCGTCGAGCGGCGACGGGACATCCATCGATGCTTTGTCGGATTCGAGCGTGAGCAAGGGTTGCTCGGTCGTGATCCGGTCGCCCGGACGCACCAAGACATCGATCACCGGCACGTCCTTGAAATCGCCGATATCCGGGACTTTGACGTCGATCAGATTTGCCATCAGTGATTTCCCTATACGAGGGCGCGGCGCATGTCGGTAAGGAGACTGCCAAAATAGGCGTTGAAGCGTGCAGCGGCAGCACCGTCGATAACGCGGTGATCCCAGGACAGCGATAGCGGCTGATAAAGTCGCGGTACGAACTGTTTGCCGTCCCATACCGGCTTCTCGAACGAACGACAGGCACCCATGATGGCAACCTCCGGCGCGTTGATGATTGGCGTGAAATACGTTCCGCCAATGCCGCCGAGACTGGATATCGTAAATGTTCCACCCTGCATTTGATCAGGCTTGAGCTTTCCGTCGCGAGCGAGCTTGGCGAGTTCCGCCATTTCCTTGGCGATATCGAGAACGCCTTTCTTGTCGGCATCGCGGATGACAGGGACGACGAGGCCCTGCGGCGTGTCCGCTGCGAAGCCGATATTGTAATATTTCTTGAGGATAAGGTTGTCGCCTTCGAGCGACGAATTGAATTCCGGAAATTTCTTGAGCGATGCCACCGCGGCCTTAATCATAAAGGCAAGCATGCTGACGCGCGTGCCGGATTTCTCATTTTCCTTGTTAAGCTGCTTGCGGAATTCCTCAAGCTCGGTGATATCGCATTCGTCATGATTGGTGACGTGCGGGATCATCACCCAGTTACGGTGTAGCGCCGGTCCCGATATTTTTTTGATGCGCGACAGCGGTTTCGACTCGATCGGTCCGAATTTGGCAAAGTCAACTTTGGGCCAGGGCAGCAAGCCAAGCGCCGCACCCGGCGCTGCAGGACCTGCTGCGGCTGCTGCCGCAGGTGCTGCGCTGAAATTGATGACGTCTTCAGGCAGTATTCGGCCGCGCCGACCGCTGCCCTTCACCTGACGCAGGTCGATGCCGCGCTCACGCGCAAGTTTCCGTACTGAGGGGCCTGCATAGGGAATGTCGAAGGCGGCCTCCGGCAGGCGTTCGGCCACGGCCGCAGCCGCCGGGGGGATCAGCGCCGCAGGCGTCGGTGCCGGCCGGGCAGGCGAAGGCTCGGCGGTGGTGACTGGCGCGGCCCGAGGCACTGCCGCGGTCTCGCCCGACAGAGTGAGAATGACCGTGCCCTCGCTCACCCGGTCACCGACTTTAACTTTCAGCTCGGCGACGACGCCGCTAAGCGGCGATGGCACTTCCATCGAAGCTTTGTCGGATTCCAACGTGATCAGCGGCTGTTCCGGCTTGACTATATCGCCCGGTTTGACCGACACCTCGATAACTGGCACGTCCTTGAAATCCCCGATATCGGGCACGCGCACCTCGGCAACGCCGCTTGGCGCGCTAGTTGGAGCCGGAGGGGACGTTACAGCCGGCTTCATCGACTCGACAGCAGAAGCGCCGTCGAATTCCAGTGACAGTATCGGCGCGCCCTGGCTGACTTTGTCACCGATCTTCACCGCCAGCGACTTGACAAAGCCCGTAGCCGGCGATGGCACTTCCATCGAAGCCTTGTCCGACTCCAGTGTAATGAGTGGTGCTTCGGCCGTTACGTGATCACCGACTTTTACCGCGATTTCGATAATCGGAACGTCCTTGAATTCCCCGATATCTGGAACCGTAACTTCCCTTATCTGACCCATCTCGGCATCTCCGACTACATACAACTCATCCACCGCGGTCAGTCTTGCGACAGGTGGAACCAGGAGCGTTCTTGACGTTACGTTTTCCAGGACGGCGCGCGCTCGGTATCAATTCCGTATTTGACAATTGCTTCTGCCACTTTTTGTGGTTGCAGCTCACCATCGTCGGAGAGCGCTTTGAGGGCCGCAACGGCGACGTAGTGCCGATCAACCTCGAAGAATTTTCTCAGTGCTTTGCGATAATCGCTCCGACCGAAACCGTCGGTACCGAGGCAAGAAAATCGTCGCGGTACATAGGGTCGGATCTGCTCAGCGAAGGCTCGCATATAGTCAGTCGACGCAATAACAGGACCTTTGCGTCCGGCCAGACATTGCTCGACGTAACTTTTACGTGGGCTTTGCAACGGGTGCAGCAGATTCCAGCGCTCCGTCGCCATGCCGTCGCGACGCAGCTCGTTGAAGCTCGGGCAACTCCAGATATCAGCGGCGACCCCGAAATCCTGCTCGAGGAGATCCGCCGCGGCGATCACTTCGCGCAAAATTGTGCCCGAGCCGAGAAGTTGTACCTTCGGGCCAGTCTTCTTCGTCGCTCCCTCGCGGAACAAATACATACCGCGGCGTATGCCCTCCTCGGCGCCGGCAGGCATCGTCGGATGTGTGTAATTCTCATTCATCAATGTTATGTAGTAATAGATGTCTTCCTGATCCTTCATCATCCGCCGGAGGCCGTCCTGAATGATCACCGCGACTTCGTAGGCGAAGGTTGGGTCATAAGACACGCAGTTTGGAATTGTTGCCGCGAGCAGGTGACTGTGGCCATCCTCATGCTGCAGGCCTTCACCGTTGAGAGTTGTGCGGCCTGCAGTGCCGCCGAGCAGAAAACCGCGAGCCCGTATGTCGCCCGCCGCCCAAGCAAGATCACCGACTCTCTGTAACCCGAACATCGAGTAATAAATGTAGAAGGGGATCATCGGCACATTACTAGCGCTGTAGGAAGTCGCTGCAGCGATCCATGAGGACATGGCGCCCGCTTCGTTGATGCCCTCCTGGAGCATTTGGCCGGACTTGTCCTCGCGGTAATACATGAGCTGATCGGCATCCTGCGGTTTGTAAAGTTGGCCGACCTGCGAAAAGATTCCAAATTGACGGAACATCCCTTCCATTCCGAAGGTGCGTGACTCGTCGGGAACGATCGGTACCACGAATTTGCCGATCACCTTGTCACGCAGCAGTGTGTTGAGAATACGCACGAACGCCATCGTGGTTGAAATCTCGCGCTCTTCTGTGCTGACGAGCTGAGCGCTGAATGCCGAAAGCGCCGGCACTTCTAGCGAAATCGATTTTGTTCGTCGTTGCGGCAACCAGCCGCCGAGCGAACGGCGACGCTCTTCGAGATATTTTTTTTCTTCATCGGACAACGTCAGGAACGGAATCTCCTCGATCTTGTTGTCGGACACCGGAATCGAAAAACGATCGCGGAATTTGCGCAGCGCCTCGAGACCCATTTTCTTCTGCTGATGGGTGATGTTCTGGCCTTCGCCGGCCTCGCCCATGCCGTAGCCTTTAACAGTTTTTGCAAGAATGACGGTCGGCTGACCAGTATGTTTTAATGCTGCCGAATAGGCGGCATACACCTTGTCCGGATCGTGACCGCCGCGCCGCAGCGCCCAGATTTCATCGTCGCTCATGTTTTTCACGAGCGCTGCAGTCTCTGGATATTTATTGAAAAATTGCTGGCGCACATAGGCGCCGTTCTTTGACTTCAAGTCCTGATATTCGCCGTCGACAACTTCCTGCATGCGCTTCCGCAATCGACCGCTAAGATCGTTGGCCAGGAGCGGATCCCATCCGGACCCCCACAACACTTTAATGACGTTCCATCCGGCGCCGCGGAAAAGTCCTTCCAGTTCCTGCACGATTTTTCCATTGCCACGAACGGGCCCGTCCAACCTCTGCAGATTACAGTTGATGACGAAAATCAGATTATCGAGTTGCTCGCGACCAGCAAGCGAGATCGCACCGAGCGATTCGGGTTCATCGGTCTCGCCATCGCCGAGAAATGCCCACACTTTACGCGCTTTAGTGTCGGCGATGCCGCGGCCTTGCAAGTATTTGAGAAACCGCGCCTGATAGATTGCCATCAGAGGTCCGAGACCCATCGATACAGTCGGGAATTGCCAAAACTCCGGCATCAGCCAGGGATGAGGATAGGATGCCAGACCCTTGCCGCCGGTCTCCTGACGAAAATTCAGTAACTGCTCTTGGCTGAGCCGGCCTTCCACGAAGGCGCGTGCATAAATGCCAGGCGCGGAATGACCCTGCATATAGATCAGATCGCCACCATGTTTGTCAGTCGGCGCATGCCAGAAATGGCCAAAGCCGATGTCATAGAGTGTTGCCGCCGATTGAAAGCTTGCAATATGACCGCCCAGTTCGGAGGACGCCTTATTGGCACGCAGAACGATTGCGACAGCATTCCAGCGGATGATTGAACGTATCCGGTGTTCGATTTCGCGATTCCATTTTGCGTGCTCTCCCTGCTCCGGAGGAATCGTATTCACGTAGGGTGTCGCCAAATTAAATGAAGCATTTAATCCGGCGCGCTGAGCCTCGTCGGTCAATTGGTCGAGCAGGTACGACGCACGTGACGCACCTTCGTGTTGCAGAACCGCATGCAGGGAGTCGAGCCACTCCTGGGTTTCAATAGGATCAACATCTTGAAGTTGGGTCATGATTACCTCCGGAATAACGTTTTTTTACGATCATTCTTTAACGGCTCCGGTCATCGCCGACACGTAGTGCTCGACGAAGAAGGCGTACAGGATTACCAGCGGCAGTGAGCCGACCAGCGCGCCGGCCATCAGCGAACCCCAGCGATAAATGTCGCCGTCGACGAATTCGTTGACGATGGCGACCGGCACCGTCTTGTTCTGTGTGGAGGAGAGGAAGGTGAGGGCGTAGATGAATTCGTTCCAGCACAGCGTGAAGCAGAAGATGAACGCGGAAATAAGCCCGGGTACCGCCAACGGTAGCACGATCTTGGTCAGGATCTGCCAGCGGCTGGCGCCGTCGATCAGCGCGCACTCCTCGAGCTCGAAGGGGATCGTCTTGAAGTACCCCATCAGTAGCCAGGTCGAGAAAGGAATCAGAATGGTCGGATAGGTGAGGATTAGCGCCATCGGTGAGTCGAACAGGCCGTATGTGAAGACAACCGACGACAGCGGAATGAACAGGATCGACGGCGGCACCAGGTAGGCGAGGAAGATCGCGCCGCCGATCCATTGTGCGCCTCGATAGCGCAAGCGCACGATCGCGTAGGCTGCAAGCACGCTGGCAGCGATCGACAGCACGGTCGCGGAAATCGCGACGTACATCGTGTTCCACAGCCACCGCGGATAGGCGGTTTCGAAGAGCAGCTTGTGGATGTGCTTGAAGGTGGGATTCCAGGTCCAGAACGGGCTGAAGCGATCGAGGTCGAGCAATTGCTCGTCCGGCTTAATCGCGGTCAGCGCCATCCAATAGAATGGGAAAAGTAGCACCATCAGAATAATCGCGAGCGGCAGATAGATGGTCAGCAAGCGCTGCGGCAGTGTCTGTAGATAGCTCATGCCCTCGGAATGATCGGGCGCGGTGCCCGTCAGGACTGCCTTGGAGCTCGCAAGCTTGGGAACGAGAGCTTCAGTCATTGCTCTCGCCCTGTTGCCATTTGCGGCGCTGCAGGCCGAACCACGAAATCAGGATTGCGGCCAGCAGGAATGGGATCATGGCGGTTGAAATCGCCGCGCCCTCGCCCAGTTGGCCGCTCAGGATCGCGCGCTGATAGGACAGCGTCGCCATCAGTTGCGTGGCATTTACTGGCCCGCCACGGGTGAGCACCCAGATCAGTTGGAAGTCCGTGAAGGTGAACAGCACCGAGAAGGTCATCACCACTGCGATGATCGGCGTCAGCATCGGATAGGTGATGTGGCGAAAAATCTGCAAGCGGCTGGCACCGTCGATAGTCGCCGCCTCATAGAGCGAAGGCGACACCGTCTGTAAGCCGGCGAGCAGCGTGATAGCCACGAACGGCACGCCGCGCCAGATATTGGCAAAGATCACGGACCAGCGCGCGTTCCACATATCGCCGAGGAAATCGATGTTGCCCGAAATCAATCCGAGGTGCCGCAGCGACCATGATATGATGGAGAACTGCGCGTCGTAAATCCACCAGAAGGCGATCGCCGAAAGTACGGTCGGCACAATGAAGGGAATCAATACTACCGCTCGCAGCAGCGCTTTAAACGGCAAATTCTCGTTGAGCAGCAGCGCGAGATAAAGCCCGACCGCGAACTTAACGGCGCTGGCGACGATCGTGTAAAGCAGCGTGTTGAATACCGAGAGCCAGAACGTGCTGTCGTCCCACAGCCACTCGTAGTTCTCGAGCCCGATGAAAATCCCGCTCCGCCCGATCCGGGCGTCGGTGAACGACAGCCAGACGCCGAGGCCGAGCGGGTAGGCAAGGAACAGGATCAAGAACGCCGCCGCCGGCAGCATGAACCAGAAGCTGACCCAATTCCGGTTCACTTTTAGCCGATCCCAGGTGGTTGTTCCCAGCGGGACCGGCTTGCTGGTGTTGATGGCGAGATCTGACATGCGAAGGTTACGTCAGCGATAGATCCGTTGCAGTTGCCGTTCGGCGATCTTGATTGCGCCCTTTGCGTCTTCGCGTCCGGTGCAGAAGCTCGCGAACATGTCTAAGACGACGAAGTCCGAAATCGCCGCTGCCGCCTTTTCTCCGACCGAGCCGAGTCCGCCGGCGGTAAGCGTGCGCTTGGCAGCTTCGCCGAAGACCGTGTTCTTCGGATCAGAGGTCCAGATCGGGTTCTTGTCATAAGCATTGAGGCAGTGCGTCAGGTATCCCTGGGACGCCTCCAACCATTTGTTGAACTGATCCGCCTCCAGCATGAACGCCATCAGTGCCTTACAGGCCTGCGGATATTTGGTGTAGGTCATCGCAAGGATCGGATACATCAGATGCAGCTCGGTCGGCTTGCCGGCGGGCCCGATCGGCCACACCGCGTGGTCCATGTCCTTGGCGATGTCGTTCTTGGTCGGGTCCTTCTTCGCCGCCGCGTAGATCGAAATACCGTTGCCAGTCCAATAGATCTCGCCGGCGAGGAACGCCTTGTTGTTCGACGCATCGTTCCACGAAGCGGTGCCCGGGATCATGTTCTCAAAGAGCTGTTTGGAGTAGGTGAGCGCCTTCTCGGTTTCCGGCGAGTTGATGATCACCTTGTCGTTCTTGTCGACGACATTGCCGCCGTTCGCCCAGAGGCACCAATAGACCCAGGCGTTGCCGTCGCCAGAGGCGTGGCCGAGTGCGAAGCCGCCGGGCGTGTTATTCTTCTTCATCGCCTTGGCGTATTCGAGGAATTCGTCGGTCTTGGTCGGGAATTTCGAGAAGCCGGCCTTGTTCGACGCATCGATCCGGTAATTGAGCATGTTGCCGCTGTAGCAGACCGGGATGGCGATCCATTTGTTGCCGCTTTTGCCGTACTTCTGCGCCGATTCGACCCAGCCGCCGTATTTCTTTCCGAGGTAGTCAGCGACGTCGGTGACGTCGAGGCACTTTTGCGGGAATAGGTGCGGCAGCGAATACAGTCCCCAGAACATGTCCTGTCCCGCGCCTGTGTTGGCCGCTACCGAGGCCTTCGGCTGCACATCCTCGTAGGATTCGCGTGAGATGGTGACCTTCACGCCGGTGGCCTGCGTAAAGGCGTCGATCAGCTTGACGAACTGGTCATCTTCCGATTGCACGAAATATTTCCAGCGCAATAGCGACAGCGTCGCACCCTTCTCGGGTTTCCAGGGCGCGGTTTGCGCCCAGGCCTTCGCCCAATCAAGCAACGCCGGCCCCGTCAACGCGCCGGCCGCAACCGTCGCTGTGGCGCTTCCCAGCAGAGTGCGTCGTGTTATGATAGTCATGGACATTCCTCCGTTGTTCAATTGTTGAGCCGTTGCCCCGAAGCGGCATCGAAAAGATGCACAAGCTGCGGATTGGGTTTAAGCCGAATTTTGTCTCCTGGCTTAAAGGGATGACGCTCGCGGAACGCGGCGATGACTTCGGTACCGCCGAGCTGCGCAACGACCTGCACCTCGGAGCCGGTCGGCTCGACCACCTGGACCACCGCTTCCGCGCCGTCGTGGGCGAGGGCGAAATGCTCGGGCCGAACACCATAGACCGCCTCGCGCCCGTCACTGCCGGATGGCGCTGACACCAGCGGCATGCGCACGCCGCCCTTTCCTTCAAATTCGATCTGGCCATTGGCACGAACGACACCCGGCAAAAAATTCATCGACGGCGAGCCGATGAAGCCGGCGACGAACAGATTTTGCGGCTTGTCGTAGAGCTCAAGCGGCGCGCCGATTTGCTCGACGATTCCGTCATGCATCACCACGATCTTGTCGGCCATCGTCATGGCCTCGATCTGGTCATGCGTTACATAGACGGTCGTCGTCTTCAGCCGCTGGTGCAGTTCCTTGATCTCGGTGCGCATCTGCACACGCAACTTGGCGTCGAGGTTGGACAGCGGCTCGTCGAACAGGAAGACCTGCGGATCGCGGACAATCGCGCGCCCCATAGCCACACGTTGACGCTGGCCGCCGGAGAGCTGACGCGGAAACCGTTCGAGGTAAGCTTCAAGCCCGAGAATGGCGGCCGCGCGCTTCACCCGTTCGTCAATCTCCACTTTGGGTGCGCCGCGCAACGTCAGCGAGAACGCCATGTTGGCGGCAACCGTCATGTGGGGATAAAGCGCGTAATTCTGGAATACCATCGCCACGTCGCGCTCTTTCGGTGGCAGGTGGTTAACCACGCGCTCGCCGATGCGGATCTCGCCGGAAGTGATGTTCTCCAGGCCCGCGATCATGCGCAGCAGCGTCGACTTGCCGCAACCGGACGGGCCGACCAGTACGACGAATTCGCCGTCAAAGATCTCGACATCAACGCCGTGGATAACGGCCGTCAAGCCAAAGGCTTTGCTGACGCCGCGTATCGCGACCGAAGCCATTCGTTTCTCTCCCTGCCGACGTAGCGGCTGCGGCCATTATTGTTCTTGGCCCTCGAAGCTTGTCGCCCCTTGTCGCCGGAAATCATCCGACTAATCGAAGCTTGAAATCAAGCCGCTTCTCGGGCCCGTGGCCGCGTCAAAGCGCCATGCCGCCGTCAACGAGATGCGCTTGGCCGGTGACCTAGGCTGCTCGGAGGCCAGTAACAGCGCCAGCGCCGCCACTTCCTGCGTGGTTCCGAGCCGTGCCCGGGGCTGACGGACGAACGTCGAACTGCGCGGTTTGCGCGGCCGCGAGCCCTTTGAGCTTCTTTGCGTCGACGTCGGTCGCGATTAGTGTCGCGCTCTGGTTGATAAAGGCCTCGGCGATCGCGCGCCCAAAGCCCTGGGCGGCGGCCGTCACCAGAGCGACTTTGCCTTTGAGGCGGCCGGCCATCGCGTGAGCCCTCAGTGGTTGTCGCGCGGCAGGCCACGATTCTGAGCGACGCGCTGATATTTCAGCGCCGGCCGCAGCACCATGCCGTCGGCAAGCTGGTCGACGAGGCCGCGCTGGATTTCCTGCCAGGGCGTCTGGCTATCTGCATATTTAAAGCCGCCTTGTTTCTCGAGCTTGGCGCGGCGCTGCGCGAACTCGGCCTTGGAAATAAGGATGTCAGCGGTGCCCTTGTTGAGATCGATGCGTACGCGATCGCCAGACTTAAGCATCGCTAGTCCGCCGCCGACAGCCGCTTCCGGCGAGGCATTGAGAATCGACGGTGAGCCAGACGTACCCGATTGCCGCCCGTCGCCGATGCAGGGCAGGGAGGTAATGCCGCGTTTGATCAGGGCGGCCGGCGGCTGCATGTTTACCACCTCGGCGCTGCCTGGATAGCCAATGGCGCCAACGCCGCGGATGAATAGAATGGTACCTTCATCGATCTTCAAGGCGGGGTCGTCGATACGACGGTGGTAATCTTCCGGCCCTTCAAATACCACCGCGCGGCCTTCGAAGGCGTTCGGATTCTTGGGATCGGACAAATACCGGCGCCGGAAGTCCTCCGAGATCACACTTGTTTTCATGATCGCCGAATCGAACAGGTTGCCGGAAAGAACTTTGAAGCCCGCCTGCCTTTTCAGCGGCTGCCTAAACGGTCGGATTATATCAGGGTCCTGCGTGGTCGTGTGCCTGACGTTGTCGGCCATACTCTTGCCGTTGATCGTCAAGGCGTCGGCGTGCAATTCGTCTGCGCGCAACAATTCGTGCATCACTGCCGGCAGGCCGCCGGCGCGGTAATATTCCTCGCCGAGATATTTTCCAGCTGGCTGTAGGTTGACCAGAAGCGGGATGTGATAGCCCACCGTTTCCCAATCCTCGATCGCGAGCTTGACGCCGATATGTTTGGCAATGGCGTTGATATGGATCGGCGCGTTGGTCGATCCGCCGATGGCCGAACAGGCCATGATGGCGTTTTCAAATGCCTTGCGCGTCAGAATTTCGGAGGGCTTGAGGTCCTCGTTGACGATCTCCACGGCACGCACGCCGGTCTCATAGGCCATCTGCGCGCGCTCGCGGTAAGGCGCCGGTATGGCCGCGCAGGCCGGCAGGGTCATGCCAAGCGCTTCGGCGAGCGCGTTCATGGTCGAGGCGGTGCCCATTGTATTGCAGTGGCCGGCCGAAGGAGCGCTTGCCGCAGCGATGTCCAAGAATTCGCGATCGTTAATGCGGCCGACGGCGAGCTCCTCGCGCGCCTTCCAGATTGCCATGCCCGAACCGCAGCGTTCGCCCTTCCACCAGCCGTTGAGCATCGGCCCGCCGCACAGCACGATGGCTGGCAAGTTGACGGTTGCCGCCGCCATCAGGCAGGCCGGCGTGGTCTTGTCGCAACCGGTGAGCAACACCACGCCGTCTAGCGGGTAGCCGTACAGAATTTCGACCAGACCGAGATAGGCGAGATTGCGGTCGAGTGCGGCAGTTGGCCGCTTGCCGGTTTCCTGGATCGGATGCACGGGAAATTCGAAAGCGACACCACCAGCTGTGCGAATGCCTTCGCGCACGCGTTTAGCCAATTCCAGATGATGGCGGTTGCAGGGTGAAAGATCGGAACCGGTCTGGGCGATGCCGATGATCGGTTTGGCCGAGCGCAGTTCCCCTTGCGTCAAGCCAAAGTTCAAATAGCGCTCCAAATAGAGTGCTGTCATGCCGGGATTTTCAGGATTATCGAACCATTGCTGCGATCGCAGCCGTCGTTTGTCGGAGGATTTCCCTGCGATTTTGGCCATAATGTACCTCGCCGCCGGCAAAAGATGACCGCACTTGAAGAACAAGTGCAAGAACATATCAATCCAATCGAGCGGGTTGTCGAGGTCAGCTATTGGCCAGTAAGCGAGGCATGAGGATGCTTATCATCGTTTGCGACCTTTCGAACCAGCGCACAACGCGCCAGCGCGCAACAAGAATAGCCATTTTTAAGAAGCCAGATCCGCGATGGTCCGAGACTTGGCCGCTTGCAGCCGGCAAAGAAGCAGCTGTAGCCACGACGATCTAGCCTAATCGATTCGCGCAATATCTCAGTTATTGGTTTGTGGCGCTCATTCCGCTGCGGCGAGATGCTCTTGTTTGGGCGATGGAGCCGACACCCCGGAGGGCGGATCGCGCAAAGCCCGCCGCAGAATCTTGCCGATCGGAGTCTTCGGCAGAGCGTCCCGGAATTCGATGTATCGCGGCACCTTATAGGCAGTGAGGTTCCTGCGACAGTACGCTAGCACTTCCTCGGCGGTCAGAGCGGGGTCCTTTTTCACCACCACCAGCTTGATGGCTTCACCTGAACGCGGGTCGGGCACGCCGACGGCGCCGGACTCGAGCACGCCCGGATACAGGTCGACCACTGCCTCCAGTTCGTTGGGGAAGACCTTGAAACCAGAAACGGAGATCAGATCCTTTTTGCGATCGATAATCCGCAGGTAGCCGGCCTGGTCAACGATAGCGATATCACCCGTGCGCAGGAAACCATCTGCCATCATGACCTTGGCGGTTTCGTCGGGACGCCGCCAATAGCCCTGCATCACCTGCGGACCGCGCACGCAAAGCTCACCGGCTTCGCCGAGAGGAAGGTCGTTTCCATCATCGTCGCGGATCGCAATTTCGGTCGAGGGCAGGGGGAGGCCGATAGAGCCATTGTACTCGGCTAGATTTAGCGGGTTCACCGTCACTGCCGGCGACGTTTCTGTTAGGCCATAAGCCTCCACGAGTGTCTTGCCGGTGACTTTCTGCCAGCGTTCCGCCACCGACGGGTGAACGCTCATGCCGCCCCCAAGGCAGACTTTGAGCCGCGAGAAATCCAACTTGGCGAAAGCGGGGTAGTTGAGCAGTGCGTTGTACAAAGTGTTGACGCCGGTGATGACCGTAAAAGGATGGTGCTTCAGCTCCTTCACCAAAGTCGGAATGTCGCGCGGATTAGTGATCAGCACGTTGGTTGCACCGATTTTCATGAACACCAGGCAATTCGCGGTCAACGCAAAGATATGATAGAGTGGCAGCGGCGTGATGATGGTCTCGCGCCCTTCCTCCAAAAACGGTTTAAGCCACGCGTGCGCCTGCTGAAGGTTGGCCACCATGTTGCCGTGGCTGAGAATGGCTCCTTTCGGTACGCCGGTGGTGCCACCGGTATATTGCAGGAAGGCGATGTCGTCGGGGTGAACGTCGGCCGGCTTCCAATCGGTGAGATTCGAGTTACGCAGCGTGGAGCGGAACGAGATGGTGCCTTCAATATGCCAGCGCGGCACCATCCGCTTAACGAAGCGCACGATGAAGTTAACTACCGTTCGTTTCGGGAAGGCGAACAGCTCGCCGAGCTTAGTTACGATGACGTGTTTGACCGAAGTACTGGCAACGATCTGAGCAAGGGTCGAAGCGAAATTCTCCAAGATAACGATTGCTTCCGCGCCGGCATCTTTCAACTGATACTCCAACTCGCGCGGAGTATAGAGCGGATTGCAATTTACGACCGTGTAGCCCCCGCGCAGCGCGCCAAAGAGGGCTACCGGGTATTGCAAGATATTCGGCATCATCAGAGCTATGCGGGTGCCCTGCGGAAGCTTCAAGGTGTCTTGCAGGTAAGAGGCAAAAGACCGCGTCAGCCGATCAAGCTCGCGATAAGTTATTGCCGTGCCCATGTTGACGTAGGCGTTACGTGCGCCATAGGCCGCGACGCTGGCGTCGAACAACTCACCGATCGAGCGATATGCGCCCACATCGACTGTAGCGGGCACACCCGGGGGGTAACTTCTGAGCCAAACCAGCTCCATTGTCGTCCCCACTCCAGTTTTTTATTATAAACAAAATACTGGGGTGGCGCTTGATTTAAATCAGCAGTTGTCCGGTACGCCTGAGTCAAATCACTGCGTGCGCCAATGCGGCGCAATGAAAACATGCAATGGTAGCGCGGTCGCTGCGTCTTGCGCTCGCCTTGGAGGCGGCGATTTTATTTATCGCGTGCACGTACTTGGCGCGTACGCGGGGTTGGAGCGCGGACGCGGTCACTGCGCTCGCGACTGCGGCTTTCCTTGCCGTTAATTCCATTCCGCTCGTCGTCATCTATCCCGTTGCGCTTTATTGTCGCATGCGGGCGGCCGCCGTTCCGCGCATCGGAACTCTGCGGCTATGGCGCGGGATGGCCGGCGAGTGGCTTGCCTTTCTCGCAGTTTTCGCGCTCATTCAGCCGTTCGAGCGTTGGTGGATGGGGGGCGATGATGTGGGATGCGCTCGCGACCGTCGATCGCCTGTGCTGCTGGTCCATGGTTACGCCTCCAATCGGGGGCAATGGTGGTGGCTG
>Ga0207805_1000003_pt1 | contig 37262 bp, 28 predicted proteins | sample LuqExpMetageno49_FD_187807 | JGI IMG/M metagenome (GOLD analysis project Ga0207805, IMG submission 187807) | Tropical forest soil microbial communities from Luquillo Experimental Forest, Puerto Rico - Sample 49 (SPAdes) | ecosystem: Environmental > Terrestrial > Soil > Tropical forest ... | reverse complement strand
TGTGGGATATCCTCTTCCGCGGCCAGCTCGGCTTTTCCATTTGCTTTCTGGAAGAGATGTACGCGCACAATCTCGGCAACTTGATGATGTCGCCATTGCGACCGGTCGAATTCATTGCCGCGCTGATGATCATGAGCATTGTGCGCCTGTCGATCGGCATGATCCCGGTGACGTTGCTCGCGATTCTGTTCTTTGGCTTCAATCTGTGGTCGCTTGGCTTGGCGCTCGCCGCTTTCTTCCTCAATCTGATGTTGACCAGTTGGTCGATTGGAATCTTCGTCGCCGGTCTCTTGTTGCGCAACGGCATGGGCGCCGAGAGCCTCGCCTGGACCATCATGTTTCTGTTCTTGCCGCTTACCTGCGTGTACTACCCGGTAACCGTGCTGCCCGACTTCCTGCAGTACGTCGCCTGGTCGCTGCCGCCGACCTACGTGTTCGAAGGCATGCGCACGCTGCTCATCGATCATGTCTTCCGCGCCAACCTGATGCTCGAGGCTTTCGTATTCAATATTGTGCTTTTCGCAGCTGCGTCATTGGCTTTCCTGAAGCTCTTGCAGAGCGCCAGGGTGCATGGGTCGCTGCTCCAGGAAGGCGAATAAGAGAAAAAAGTCTTCTTATATAAGCGGTTATAGGCAGTTATAAGGCTGTAAACCGGATGCGAAGAACTCGTCTATATATGTTGACCGCATGAGCGAGAAGCGCCACCCTGCCGCACTGCCGCAAGGCGAGGGGGAGTCCATGCCGATTGGCGAATTCGACGGGGCAGCATCGCTGCCCGGCAACAACGGCATTTTGCTGTCGACGCCAATCTATTGGCTCTACGAGATGGTTCACGCCGCGCTCAATCCGTCGCGCGCCTTCGCCGATGCGACGCGACTGTTCTTCAAGAATCCGGCGAATCCGCTCGCGCACACCACCTATGGCAAATCGGTCGCCGCGGCGGCCGAATTGTTCGAGCGCTCGACGCGCCGTTACCGCCGCCCCGATTGGGGCATCAATTACACTACCGTCAGCGGCGAGCGCGTGCCGGTGCATATCTCTTCGGTGTGGGAGCGTCCGTTCTGCCGGCTACTGCACTTCGAACGCGCGTTCACGCGCATGCCGCGCCGGCCGCAGCCGCGGCTGCTGATCGTGGCGCCGATGTCGGGGCACTATCCGACGCTGCTGCGCGGCACGGTCGAGACCTTCCTCCCCAATCACGACGTCTACATTACCGAGTGGGCTGACGCGCGCATGGTGCCGCTGAGCGAAGGTCATTTCGATCTCGACGACTACATCGATTACCTGATCTCGATGCTGCACACGCTGGGCGGCGACGCGCATTTGATCGCGGTCTGCCAGCCTTCAGTGCCGGCGCTCGCCGCGATCTCGCTGATGGAAGCCGACCAGGACGATTACGTGCCGCACTCCATGGTTCTGATGGGCGGCCCGATCGACACTCGCATCAACTCTAACGCGGTCAACAAGCTCGCGGAAACGCGCGGCATCGATTGGTTCCGCCGTCACGTCATCACCAAGGTGCCGTTCCCCCATCCCGGCTTCATGCGCGACGTCTATCCAGGCTTCCTGCAGTTGCACGGCTTCATGACCATGAATCTCGATCGCCACATCGAGGCACACCACAATCTGTTCCTGCATCTGGTCAAGGGCGATGGCGACTCGGCACAGAAGCATCGTGAGTTCTACGACGAATATCTGGCCGTCATGGATCTCGCCGCCGAGTTCTACCTTCAGACCGTCGACACCGTGTTCATCCGCCACGCGCTGCCGAAGGGCGAGATGCGGCATCGCCGCCGCCATATCGATCCGGCGAAGATCAGGCGCCTCGCGCTAATGACGGTTGAGGGTGAGCACGATGATATCTCGGCGGTCGGCCAGACCAGGGCCGCGCACGACCTGTGCGTGAACATCCCGGCCGAGAACAAGGTGCATTGGGAGCAGCCGGACGTCGGCCATTACGGCGTGTTCAACGGCTCGCGCTTCCGCGCCGAGATCGCGCCGCGCATCGGTGATTTTGTGCTTTCGCATAACGGACACCGCCGCGCCCATCTGTCCGCCGCGAAGCCCGCCGCTAGCGAAATCAGATAGGCCCGCCCGCGCGAAAGTGCGTGGCGAGCGACGCCGAATCGGGCACTATTGCAGCATGCTGCTGCCCCTGCGCGCCTTGCTCTACCGTCGGCCGAGCGAGCCATCAGCGATCAGCATCGTATTCGATCGTGAGGTCTACCTGGTGCGGGTGCGTCGCCACCGGCAGGCACGGCGCTACACGCTGCGCATCAATTCGGTCACGCGTGACGTCGTGCTCACCATGCCGCCGCGCGGCAGCCTTAAGCAAGCGCGGGAATTCGCCGAGAAACACGGCGCTTGGATCGCGGCGCGGCTCGACCATTTGCCAGAGCCCGCGCCATTCGCGGAGGGCACCGTGATCCCGGTGCGCGGCGTCGATCACCGCATCGCGCATCGCCGTGGCCGTGGCACGGTGTGGATCGAAGAGGGCGAGGGCGAACGCCTGCTCTGCGTCGCCGGCGAGGCGCCGCATGTCGCGCGCCGGGTCTCCGATTTTCTCAAACGCGAGGCGAAAGGCGATCTAGAAGTCGCCAGCCGTCGCGCGGCAGTTGCGCTCGGCGTCACCGTCAAGCGCGTGTCGATCCGCGATCCGTCGAGCCGCTGGGGTTCGTGCTCGTCGACCGGCGTGCTGTCCTATTCCTGGCGGCTGATCTTCGCGCCGCATTTCGTGCTCGAATATCTTGCCGTGCACGAGGTTGCTCATCTCGTCGAAATGAACCATTCGCGCCGCTTCTGGCGGCTCGTGGAAAGAGTCTGCCCGGATTATCCGCGCGCCAAGACTTGGCTCGACACGCACGGCGGCGGCCTACACCGTTACGGCGCCGCAAAAGACTGACGGCCATGCGGCCGCACGCTGGCTCGGCCGCAAAACTTGTTGTACTGCAACGCCATGCTCCGTCCCGGCACCTTTGCGCTAACGGCATTGCTGGCGGCGTTGAGTGCGATCGGCCCGCTCACCACTGACATGTACCTGCCCTCCTTGCCGGACATCGCCGCGCAGCTCCACGCCTCGACATCGCAGGCGCAGCTGACAGTGTCTGCCTATCTGTTTGGCTTCGCCGTTGGGCAGATCTTGTACGGACCGGTCGCTGACCGGCATGGCCGCAAGCCGGTTCTGCTTGGGGCGATGGCGCTGTATTGCCTTGCGAGCCTCCTCTGCGCGCTCTCCACGTCAATCGAGATGCTGATCGCGGCGCGTGCGTTGCAGGCTCTCGGCGGCTCCGGCGGCATCGTGCTTGCTCGCGCAATCGTGCGCGACCTCTATTCCGGCGCGCGCGCCGGGCGCGAATTGTCCATGATCGGCTCGGTGATGGCGCTGGCGCCTGTACTGGCGCCGCTTGTTGGCGGCGTGCTGCAAACTGGCTTCGGCTGGCGCTCGGTTTTTTTCACGCTGGTCGCTTGCGGTCTCACAGGCGCCGCGATAGTAGGGCCGCTGCTGCCGGAAACGCTTTTGTCGCGAGCGAACGAATCGGTGTCCCCGGCCGCCATGCTGCGCTCCTATAGGGTCGTCGCCCGCAATCCTGCTTATCTCGGCTATCTCGCGCTGGCGACGACCAGCTTCGCCGGTCTCTTCGCCTGGATCTCCGGATCGTCCTTCGTCCTGCAATATCTTTATGGGTTGTCGCCGTTCCAGTTTGGCGTCGCGTTTGCGGTCGGCTCGGTCGGCTACATGATCGGCACCACATGGGCCGCGCGGCGGGTCATGCGGTACGGCATCGACCGTATGCTCGGCATTGGCGCTACGGCGATGGCGGCCGGCGGTCTCGGGATGGTAGTGGTGGTGGCGCTCGGCCTGACGGAAGCCGCGTCGCTGGTGCTGCCGATGGCGCTTTACATGGCCGGGCTCGGCATGGTGCTGCCGCAGGCGATCGCTGGCGCTATGACGCCGTTTCCGGAACGGGCGGGCGCTGCTTCCGCGTTGCTCGGATTCATTCAGCAGACAGGTTCGGCGCTCTGCGGCGCCGTGGTCGGCGTGCTGCTCGGGCGAAGCGCGTGGCCGCTCGCGGCCGCGGTGGCGCTGACCGGCTGCACAACGTTGGGCGTTTGGATCGTCACGCGCGCGTTACGCTCGGGCGTCAGCGGCGGCTGAACAGGTTGTGGAGCAGCCAGCCGTCGAGACCGCCGCCTCCGCTCGTGGTGTTGCCAGCGGACGGGATTGGCGCGGGCGGCACCGACCCGCTGCTGTCCGTTTCCACCGGCGCCGGCGCGCCGTTGCCGAACGGTCCAAACATCAGGCCGCCCCTCGGTGCGTTGGGCAGTACGGCAACCGGCACGCCCTGATGCGCCGCGCGCATGAAGCGGCTCCAGATCTCTACTGGCAGTCCGCCACCCGTGACCTTCTTGGTCGGTGTGCCGTCATCATTACCGAGCCAGACACCGGTGACCAAATGCGCAGTGTAGCCGATGAACCACGCGTCGCGGAAATCCTGCGAGGTGCCCGTTTTGCCAGCCGCCGGCCAGCCTGGCAGCGCCACCTTCTGCGCGGTGCCAATGGTCAAAGTCTGCGCCATCATCTCGTTCATCATCGCCACGTAGCGCGCGTCGATGATGCGGCCGAGCATCCGCTGGTCACGCTGGTAGAGCACCTTGCTGTTCGTCGCAGTGATGCGCTCGACCACATGCGGGATCACCGCCAAGCCGCCGTTGGCGAACGGCGCATAAGCGCCGACCAGTTCGAGCATCGAGACTTCCGAGGTGCCGAGGGCGATCGAGGCGTTCGGCTCAAGCTTTGAGGCGATACCGAGCCGGTAGGCGGTGCGAATCACCGCGGCGGGCGTGAACTCCATGGTCAGGCGCACCGACACGGTGTTGAGCGACATCGCCAGCGCCTGGGTGAGCGTCACCGGTCCGTAATATTGATGGCCGTAGTTTTCCGGCTGCCAGCCTTTGATCTTGATCGGCGCGTCCTGGCGCAGACTGTCGGGCGTGAGGCCATGTTCGAGCGCGGTAAGATAGACGAAGGCCTTGAAAGCCGAGCCGGGCTGCCGCTTGGCGGCGACCGCGCGGTTGAACTGGCTCTCCGCGTAGTTGCGACCGCCGACCATGGCGCGCACCGCGCCGTCCGGAGTCATCGCTACCAGCGCGCCCTGACCGACGCCGTTCTTGTCGCCCTTCTGCGCCAATTCCTCGCTGATCGCCTTCTCGGCGCTGGCCTGTAGGGTACCGTCGATCGTGGTCTGCACCACGATGTCTTCTTCGACATGGCCGAGCACGTCGTTGATCGCATCCATCACCCAGTCGGCGACATAGTTGGCCGAGCTCGAGCCCGCCTGTGCCACCACGCGTGGCGGATGTGACATCACTGCGCGCGCGGTCTCGGCGTTGATGAAGCCGAGATCGAGCATAGTCGCGAGCACGGTTTGTGCGCGCTTTTCCGCGCCGTCGAAGTTGCGCATCGGCGCCAGACGCGAGGGCGACTTCACCAATCCGGCAAGCAGCGCCGCTTCCGGCAGGCTCAACTCTTTGGCTGGCTTGCCGAAATAACGCTCCGCCGCGTGCTCAATGCCGTAGGCGCCGGAGCCGAAATAGACGCGGTTGAGATACAGCTCGAGAATCTGGGTCTTGGTGAATTTGCGCTCCAGCCACAACGCCAGCAGCATCTCCTGCAGCTTACGATGCACCGTGCGCTCTTGCGTCAAGAAGAGGTTTTTCGCCAATTGCTGGGTAATGGTGGAGGCGCCTTGCGCCACTCCGCCATGGAGGATGTTGGCAACAATGGCACGCGCGATGCCCCAGAGATCGACGCCGTAATGTTCATAGAACCGCCGATCCTCGATTGCGATGAAGGCCTGAGGAACGTATTTCGGCATTTCCTTCAGGGGCAGCACGGCGCCGCCCATGTCGCCGCGTGTGGCGAGTGGGCGGCCGTCGACGTCGACGATCTGGATCGAAGGCGGGCGTTTCGGAATTTCCAGCGACTGGATTGGCGGCAGGTGCGCGCCCGTCCAGGCGACGGTGGCGACACCGCCGATGATGAGCCACAGCGCCAGCACCAGGCCCCAGTAGATCGTGCGGCCGATGAGCGAGCGCTTCGGCTTGCGGGCGCGCGCCTTGCGCTTGCGGCGTCGTTTTAGCTTTGACGGAAATTTGTTTGCTGGTGTGGCACGGTCGCCAGCCTCGACGCGCACTTCCGGACTTGAGTCGAACACCGGCTCCCGGCGCGCGCCCGCTTGATCCTTGCCCGACCCCATACGCGACCCGAACTCGACAAAGCCGGCGTTGCACCGGTCCCCAGTGAGGCACGCTACGGGGACCGGTTTAAGAGGCCGTTAAGCACTAACACTAAATTGCCGGCAAATTCAGGGCTCGGGCGTTCGGCTTCAACGTGTCGGTCGCGGTCGCCGTTGGCTTCATGGCACTGGCTGGCGTCGCCGCCGAAATCGGCGTGGTGATGCTCATCGATCTCGACAACGCCGAAGGAGCTGCAGGCGCGAATGCAATCTCGTCGTGAAAGGCTTGGCCGTACGCGCCCCGAGACGACGCCGGAGTAGCTAGTCGTCCTTGTCCGATTTCGCCGCAGCCTCGACGGAAGTGAACAGCGCGATAAGCGCGCGCTTGATCGCAGCCTGCCGGGTCGGCGAGGTGATCTGCGCACCGAGCAGGTCGGTGACGTAGAACACGTCCACCGCGCGCTCGCCGAAAGTGGCGACGTGGGCGGAGGCGATGTTGAGGTTGAGTTTCGACAGCGTGGTGGTCAGTTCGTACAGCAGGCCGGTGCGGTCGAGGCCGGTGACCTCCAGCATCGTGTAGCGGTGGGACCACTGGTTGTTGATCGTAACCGTCGGCTCCACCGCGAAGGCGCGGATGCGGCCCTTGGCCGAAGCGCGCCTGGTTACCACATCAGGCAGGCGCAATTCGCCGCGCAGCGCCTTCTCGATCGAATCGGCGACGCGGTTGGCGCGCCGCTCCTCATCCTCGTCGCGCTCGAATTCGCGCGACAGTGAGATGGTATCGAGCGCGCGGCCGTCGGTGGTGGTGTAGATCTGCGCGTCCACGATGTTGGCGCCGGCCATGGCGCAGGCGCCGGCGACGATCGACAACAGCCAGGGATGGTCAGGCGCGAGAACCGTGAGTTCGGTCACCGAGCGTTCGGGGTCGAAACCGACGGTGGTCGACAGTGTCTTGCCGGCCTCCTCAGCTGCACGCACGAACTTGGCATGGTCGACCTTGTGCTTGAGGTCGACCTTGAGCCAGTAGGCCGGATAATGCTTAGCGATATAGCTTTCTAGCTGCTCGGGCGGCCAATCCTGCATCGCCTCGCGGAATTCGTCCTGCGCAATGGCGACACGCTTTGAGCGGTTCACCTCAGAGAAACCGCCGGTCAGGACCGGCTCGGTCTCGTAATAAAGCGTACGAATGAGCTGCGCCTTCCAGCCGTTCCACACGCCGGGGCCGACGGCGCGGATGTCGGCGGCGGTGAGAATCGCCAAGAGCTTCAGCCGTTCGGCCGACTGCACCACCGCGGCGAAGTTCTCAATCGTCTTGCGGTCGGACAGGTCGCGCGACTGCGCCACTCTCGACATCACCAGGTGCTGCTCCACCAGCCAGGCAGTCAATTCGGTGTCGGCTCCGGAGAATCCCATGCGCGGGCAGAGCCGCCGCGCCACCCGTGCTCCAGCTATCGAGTGATCCTCGAGCCGGCCCTTGGCAATGTCATGCAAGAACAGCGCCATGTAGAGGACGGCGCGGTTGCCTAGCTGCAACTTGTGAACGAGCTCGTTGGCGAGCTGCGTCTCCGGATTAGTGCCGCGTTCTATCTCCGCCAGCGCGCCGATGCAGCGCAGCAGATGCTCGTCGACCGTGTAGTGGTGGTACATGTTGAACTGCATCATCGAGACGATCTTGCCGAAGGCCGGCACGAAATGGCCGAGCACACCGGCCTCGTTCATCCGCCGCAACACCGTCTCCGGATCGTTCTTGGAGGTGAGGATCTCCAGGAAGAGTTGCCCGGCTTCCTCGTTGTCACGCAGCTTGGCGTCGATCAGCTTGAGCGAGCGCGTGATCGACCGCATCGCGTCGGGGTGGAAGGCAAGATTGTGCTTCTGCGCCAGATGGAAGATGCGGATCAGGTTGAGCGGATCGCGCTTGAATACATTGGCAGTGGCGATGGTAATGCGGTTCTTGTCGACGATGAAGTCGTCGCTCTCGGCGAGCTTGCGCTGCCTGACCGGTCGCAGCCTCGCCATCAGTCGGCTCAAAACCGGCACGCTCTTGGCGTGGCTATCTTCCAGATCCGCGCACAGGATCGCGGTGAGGTCGCCGACATCTTTGGCGATCAGGAAATAGTGCTTCATGAAGCGCTCGACGTCCTGCTGGCCCGGATGCTCGGTGTAGCCGAGCCGCACCGCGATCTCGCGCTGGATGTCGAACGACAGACGTTCTTCGGCGCGGCCGGTGAGGAAATGCATGTGGCAGCGCACCGACCAGAGGAAATCCTCGCAGCGGCGGAACAGCAAGTATTCCTGCTTGTCGAATACGCCCTGCTTGATCAGCTCGTCCGGTTCGCGCACGCGGTAGACGTATTTGGCGATCCAGAACAAGGTATGGAGATCGCGCAAGCCGCCTTTGCCGTCCTTGACGTTGGGCTCGACCAGGTAGCGCGACTGGCCGGAGCGGCGCACGCGGTCCTCGCGCTCGGCGAGCTTGGCGGCGACAAATTCGGGAACCGTGTTGCGCACCACCTCCTTGTCGAAGCGCGTTATCAGCTCATCGTAGAGCTCGCGGTCGCCGAGCAGGAAGCGCGCTTCCAGGATGGCGGTGCGGATGGTCATGTCCGCCTTGGACTGGCGGATGCATTCGTCGACCGAGCGCGTGGCGTGGCCGACCTTGAGCCCTGTGTCCCATAGGCAATATAGGATCGCTTCCGCAATCGACTCGCCCCAGGCGGTCTGCTTATACGGCAGCAGGAACAACAGATCGATGTCCGAGCCGGGCGCCTGCAGGCCGCGGCCGTAGCCGCCGGTGGCGATTACCGCCATGCGCTCGGCTTCGGACGGATTCTGCGACTGATAAAGATGCTTCCGCGCAAATTCGAATAGCAGGCTTATGATCTCGTCTTCCAGCCGGCACAGTCGCTCGGCGCAGCGGCGGCCGTGCCTGTCCTTGAACAGCAACTGCTCGGTCTTGGCGCGGCCTGCGTTGAGTGCGACCTTGAGGCGCTGCGCCAGCGCCGAGCGCAGTTCGCGCCCGCCGCCGAAATGGCTCTTGGCCAAATTTTCTAGGTCGGCCGCGACCGCGCGGAAATCGAGGACGTCGCCGGGAGCCCGCGAAGGGGTGTCGGGCGCATCGTGCGTTTCGCGTTCGACGGCGAGAGAGGCCATGGGGGCACCGGGATAGACGAGCAGCGGCGTTAAGTCACCGCATTCACCAAAGAAAAGCGACGCCCTCCACGGCTTAGGTAGCGAGAATAATATTTTTATTTACGCATAAGAACAAGGAAAACATTCGTTTGACCGGAATTTCCATGGATTTTATAGAACGAATGTAGCGCCGATTTGAGCAACGCCGCTTGCGGGCGCTCAACAAATGCAGCTAACGCGCGGGGCGGGCCTCGCCGGGCTGATCGTGGTCAGTTTTTGTGGAGGTTCTCATGTTCCTGTGGTCCCGCCGTTCGCTGTTTGCATCCGTCCTGATGGTCGGATTACTGCCGACCGGCGCGCTGTTCGCTGCCGATAAGCCAAGCACCATCAATATCGATTGGGCGACGTACAACCCAGTTTCGATGATACTCAAGGACAAGGGCTGGCTCGAAAAGGAATTCGAGAAGGACGGCATCAAGGTCCGCTGGGTACAGACGCTCGGCTCCAACAAAGCGCTCGAGTTTCTAAACGCCGGCTCAATCGATTTCGGCTCGACCGCCGGCTCCGCCGCTCTGGTCTCCAAGATCAACGGCAATCCGATCAAGGCGATCTACGTCTATTCGCGTCCCGAATGGACGGCGCTGGTGACACGTAAGGACAGCGCGATCAGCAAGATCGCCGACCTCAAGGGCAAGCGCGTGGCGGTCACCCGCGGCACCGATCCGCACATCTTCCTGGTGCGTGCACTGCTCTCTGCCGGCCTGAGCGAGAAGGACATCCAACCGGTACTATTGCAGCATCCCGACGGCAAGACCGCGTTAATCCGCGGCGATGTCGACGCCTGGGCCGGTCTTGACCCGATGATGGCGCAGGCAGAGATAGAAGACGGCGCCAAGCTGTTCTATCGCAACGCTGCCGCCAACACCTGGGGCATCCTCAATGTGCGCGAGCAGTTCGCCAAGGATCATCCTGATCTGGTCAAGCGCGTGCTGGCCGTTTACGAGCAGGCGCGCAAATATTCGCTCGCCCACTACGACGAACTGAAGGCCGCCTTCATCGCCGTCACCAAGCTGTCAGACACGGTCGTCGACAAGCAGCTCAAGGAGCGCACGGGGCTCACCTACAACAAGATCGGCGCGCAGCAGCGCGACTCGATCCTGGCCGCTGGCATCGCCTTGCAGCAGGCGGGCGTCATACCGGCCAATGTCGATGTGAAAAAGGTGCTCGACGACTTGGTCGACGACCAATACGTCACGGTGTCGACGAACTGAACGTCGCCTTGCCTTTTCGTGAGGGCTTGATGACTGTTGTATCCATGGACGCGGGCATCGAACTGGTCACGGCGCCGCCGGCTTCGCGCAGCAACGGTCTTGCGCGTTTCGCGCGGCCGCTGCTGGGCCTGCTCGTACCTGTGGTGCTGGCGGTTGGCTGGGAAGTGGCGGTGCGCGCTGGCCTATCCAACGGCCGGCTGGTGCCGCCGCCCTCGCGTATCTACGCGCAATTTGACGAGCTCGCGCGCTCGGGCGAACTGCTGCGCCACGTCACTGCGACGCTCTTGCGCGTGGCCGCCGGATTTGGCGTCGGCACCGGCCTCGGCACCGTGCTCGGAGCGATCTCGGGTTATTCGACGCTGATGCGCCGGTTGATAGATCCCAGTCTGCAAGCTTTGCGCGCGGTTCCTTCGATTGCCTGGATTCCCCTGTTCATCCTCTGGCTCGGCATCTTCGAGACTTCGAAGGTGGCGCTGATCGCGGCCGGCGTGTTCTTCCCGGTTTATCTCGGCGTCATGGGGGCAGTGATGTCGGTTGACCGCAAGATCGTCGAGGTCGGCCGCGTGTTCCGTCTCTCCGGCGTGCAGATGGTCTGGCGCATTCTTTTACCGGCGGTCCTGCCGGCTTATGTGATTGCGCTACGTGCGGGGCTCGGCCTCGGCTGGATGTTCGTCGTCGCCGCCGAGTTCATGGGCGCTTCCGAAGGGCTCGGCTATCTGCTGATCGACGGGCAGCAGCTCGGCAAGCCGGCCGAGATCGTCGCCGCCATCGTTGCCTTCGCGCTGCTCGGCAAGGCGACCGATTGGGTGATCGTCGGAGTGACAGCGCCGTTTCTGCGCTGGGAAGACCGTTTCGCGCGCGCGGGCGATGCTTGAGCGATGCTGACGCTCGAAAATGTCGGCAAGACCTATCCTAACGGCGTGCGCGCGCTCGACGGCGTGAGCCTCGCGGTCGGGCCCGGTGAGATCATCGCTATCGTTGGTGCCTCCGGCTGTGGCAAGTCCACCTTGCTGCGCGCGGCAAGTGGGCTCGACGCGCCGAGCCACGGCCGCGTGCTTGTCGACGGCGATCTCGTTACCGTGCCACATGAAAAGATCGGCATCATCTTCCAGGAACCGCGCCTGCTGCCGTGGCTTTCGGTCGCCGACAATGTCGGTTTTGGTCTGGCGGAAGAAACGCGCGCAGAGCGCGCGAGCCGTGTCGCCGGCGCGCTTCGTCGCGTCGGGCTGAGCGACAAGGCGAATGTCTGGCCGCGCGAACTATCGGGCGGCCAGGCGCAGCGCGTCGCCATAGCGCGCGCCTTGGTGCCGCGGCCGGAGGTGTTGCTGCTCGATGAGCCCTTCTCGGCGCTTGACGCCTTCACTCGCATCGATTTGCAGGATCATCTGCTTGATCTGTGGACTGACCTGCGACCGACGCTGGTCATGGTCACCCACGACGTCGACGAAGCGATCGTACTCGCCGACCGCATCCTGGTGATGGGGCCGCGTCCCGGCCACATCTTCGAGGAGGTCAAAGCGGACCTTCCGCGTCCCCGCGATCGGCAGTCAGCTGCCTTCGACGCGATCAAGCGCCGCGTGCTGTCGGCGCTCGACGGCTCGCTGAAGCGCGAGCGCAAGGTCGACGCCGATGCGAGTCCGGGCGAGGGCGCGGCGATGTGGTGGTGAGACTTGTGCGCGAGCGCGCCTTGCCTGTAGTTTCCACAGCCGACAATTCAAGGAGACCCGGACATGGATGCGGGCGAATTGCGCGCGCTGCAGGCTCCGATCAAGGAACGCTACAAAGGCGATCCGAAAGCCGCCCTTATTACGCTGACAGCCAGTGGGACGTTTGACGATACCAATATCGCCTGCAAGGTCGAGACCGGACGAGCATTGGCCGTGGCCGGCCTGCACCCGGCGACCGGCGGCTCCGGAATGGAACTTTGCTCCGGCGACATGCTGTTGGAAGCGTTGGTCGCCTGCGCCGGCGTCACGTTGAAGGCGGTGTCAACTGCACTCGAAATTTCTTTGAAGTCGGGCAAGGTGTCGGCAGAAGGCGACCTCGACTTCCGCGGTACGCTCGGCGTCGCCAAGGACGCACCGGTTGGCTTCGCGCAAATCCGTCTGCGCTTCGATGTCGAGACGAACGCGCCGCAAGAGAAGCTCGACCAGCTGCTCAAGCTCACCGAACGCTATTGCGTGGTCTATCAAACCATCAAGAGCGGGCCCCCGGTCGCGGTCAGGCTGAGCAGAGTCCTTGAGCCCAGGGGGTAATTGTCATGCGTAGCTTTCAGCTTTGCCGCTGCGGCGAGCCACTTCAGTTTGCCGAGCGCGTCGATCCGAAGCCCAGTGGCACCGAGGTGCTCCTCAAGGTAGTGGCGGCCGGCGTCTGCCACAGCGACCTGCACATCTGGGAAGGCTTCTACGATCTCGGTGGCAACAAGCGGCTGATGGTGCAGGACCGCGGCGTCACCCTGCCGCTGACCATGGGTCACGAGAACGTCGGCGAAGTGGTCGCGCTCGGCCCTAAGGCGCGCGGCATCAAGGTCGGCCAGAAGCGTCTGGTCTATCCATGGATCGGCTGCGGCATCTGTCCGGTTTGTAAGAGCGGCAACGAGCAGCTCTGCACCTCGCCGCGCTTCCTAGGCGTCCTTCGCGATGGCGGCTACGCCTCGCACATTCTAGTGCCCCACCCGCGCTATCTGTTGGACTACGGCCGCCGCATGAAGCCGGAGGACGCGGCGCCGCTTGCCTGTTCGGGCGTCACCGCTTATGGCGCGTTGAAGAAGCTGGGCAAGCTGGTGAAGACGGAACCAGTGGTGGTGATAGGCGCCGGCGGGCTCGGTCTCATGTGCATCGCCATCATCAAGGCAATGAAGGGGAAGGGCGCGATCGCTGTCGACATCGATCCGGTTAAACGCGAGGTGGCGCTGAAGCAGGGCGCCATTGCCGCTATCGATCCGAACGCTCTCGACGCAGTCGCGCAGTTGAAGGCAGCCGCTGGCGGCCTGGTGTGGGCGGTGATCGATTTCGTCGGTAATGCGCAGACTGCGCAACTCGGCGCCGACAGCCTGGTGAAGGGCGGTAAGCTGATCGTCGTCGGCCTGTTCGGCGGCGAGATTCCGGTATCGCTACCGCTGCTGCCGATCCGTGCCCTTACGATCCAGGGTTCCTACACCGGCAACCTGAAGGAGCTCACCGAGCTTGTGAAGCTTATGCGCAACCGTCCGCTGCCGCTAGTTCCGACCAAGACCACCACGCTGGAAGGTGCGCAGCAGGTGATCGCCGACCTGAAGGTCGGCAAGGTGATCGGGCGCACTGTGCTGCGGCCGAACGGTTGAACTGTGTCACGGTCGAACGGTTGATGTGACGTCCGCGCGAGTCTAGGAAACAGGGAGGCAATGTCCCCCGGCCTCTATTTCGCGCTGACCCTCGGCACCAAAATGGCTATCACCGCCGGCTTTGTGCTGGCGGCAACCGTGACCGCCGAGCGCGTCGGTCCACTTGTCGGCGGGCTGGTGTCGACGCTGCCGATCGGCGCCGGGCCGGTTTATGTATTCCTGGCGCTCGAGCACGATGCGCAATTCATTGCCAGCAGCGCGGTCGCCAGCCTGGCGATCAACGCGGTAAACGCCGTCTTCGCCACCGTCTACGCACTGCTTGCGCAGAGGCGTTCGCTCGCCGTCGCCCTGCCGGGTGGCCTGCTGGTGTGGACGATCCTGGCGCTCAGCGTTTACGAGATGTCGTGGACCTTGTTGTCGGCCTTCTTCATGAACGTGGTGGTGCTCGCGTCCTGTCTGGCGCTAGTGCGTCCCTTGCGCCATGTTACCATGCCTCCTGTGCGCACGCGCTGGTACGATCTCGCGCTACGCGCGCTGATGGTAGCGACGCTGGTTGGCCTCACGGTGGGCCTGAGTTTCCGCATCGGCGCCACCGGCAGTGGCGTGTTCGCCGTATTCCCAGTGGTGCTGATCAATGTAATGCTCATCCTGCACAGCCGCGTCGGCGGCAAGCCGGCCGCCGCTGTGCTTGCCAACGCGCCGCTCGGACTGGTCGGCTTCGCCTTTGCCTGCATGGTGTTGCATTTTACCGCCGCGCTGCTCGCCTTGCCGGTCGCGCTCTCGCTGGCGCTAGTTACCTCGCTCGGCTGGAGTCTCACAATCCTCACCGCGCGACGGCGCGGCGTTCGAGTCTAGCACAACAGGCCTTCTTCCAGCGCCTTGATCTGCGACGCCAGATAGGGCGAGCAGGTGCGGTTTGCGGCGGCAGCCGTATGACGTAGCCTGTCGTGCCGACGCCGGCTGCGAACACAACGCCCGTTTTGCGGATGCACCAGCGCCGGCCCGCCCCCAGAACACCAGGATGATGTCTGGATGGCTGCCGAGAGCCCGTAACCGGGTCCGCGAGCGACTGGCTGAGCGGCGGAGGCGGTTTGATCGGACCGATGGCGATCTTTCTGCATCAGTTTCTGCACGTGGCCTTCGATGTCTTCGGTAGAGGCGCGCGTCAGCACCTGCCGCAGCGATGCGCGCGCTGTCCGCTGTGACCCTTCGGTCTGAAAAATTCGGTCTGAAAAAGGTGACGGGCCGGCGTTGTGCGGATCGTCTTCGGCTACGCCAACATAATCAGGCACGATCTGGCTCCACGATGCTCGCCGACTAGTCCTTGTCCGAACCGAGCTTTGCCTTCAGCCCGTACAGCGTTTCCAGCGCCTCGCGCGGCGACATTTCATCCGGATCGAGTGCGGCGAGCGCCGCGATCAGCCGCTGGTAGGGCGCTTCCTTTTCATGCACCGTGGCATTGTGCGGCACGGCGAATAGCGGCAAATCCTCGAAGCCTTTCGGCGCGGCGCGGTCCTGCTGCTCGAGCTTTGCGAGCACCAGCTTAGCGCGCTCGATCACGTTCGCGGGCAGGCCGGCGAGCTTCGCTACCTGGATGCCGTAGGAGCGGTCGGCGGCGCCGGCGACGACTTCGTGCAGGAACACCACGTCGCCCTGCCATTCCTTCACCCGCACGGTGGCGTTGTGCAGGCGGTCAAGTCGTGCTGCGAGCGCCGTCAGTTCATGGAAATGCGTGGCGAATAGCGCGCGGCACTGATTGACGTCGTGGAGGTGCTCGACCGTTGCCCAGGCGATTGACAGGCCGTCGAAAGTAGCGGTGCCGCGGCCGATCTCGTCGAGGATCACGAGCGAGCGTGCGCCCGCCTGATTGAGGATCGCGGCGGTCTCCACCATCTCGACCATGAAGGTCGAGCGGCCGCGCGCCAGATCGTCGGCGGCGCCGACGCGCGAGAACAGCCGGTCGACCACTCCGATATGCGCGCGCCTTGCTGGCACGAAGGAGCCCATCTGCGCCAGGATCGTGATCAGCGCATTCTGTCGTAAGAACGTGGACTTGCCTGCCATGTTTGGACCCGTGATGAGCCAGATGCGACCGCTTTCCGCGTCCTTCGGCGGCGACAAGTCACAGTTATTGGCGACGAACGGCGTGCCGTCCCGCCCCAGTGCCTGCTCGACCACTGCGTGACGGCCAGCCTCTATGACGAAGTCGTGGCCATCGTCCACCTGCGGCCGCGCATAGTCGCGCTCGCTGGCGAGATGTGCGAGCGCGCTTGCCACGTCTAGCCGCGCGAGCGCCTCAGCGCATTGCTTGATGGAGTCCCTTTGCGCGATCACTGCGGCAGTGAGGCTGTCGAAGATGTCGAGTTCGAGCCCGAGCGCGCGGTCGGCCGCGCTGGCAATCTTTGCTTCCAGTTCGCCCAATTCGGTGGTCGTGAAGCGCACTTGGCCGGCGAGCGTTTGCCGATGAATGAAGGTGGTGTTGAGCGGCGCAGCCAAAAGCTTATCACCGTGCTGGATGGTGACCTCGACGTAATAGCCGAGCACGTTGTTGTAGCGGATCTTAAGCGCGCGGATACCAGTCTCTTCGGCGTAACGCGTCTGCAAGGCGGCGACGACGCGGCGCGATTCGTCGCGCAGCGCGCGTGTCTTATCGATGCTCGCGTCGTAGCCTTCACGCACGAAACCGCCGTCGCGCTTAAAGGCGGGCAATTCAGCGGCGAGTGCGGCGGACAGCTCAGCTGAGAGCATACCATCCGGCTTGCGGCAGGATTGCAGCGCGTCCGCGATTTCCGCCGGCGTGTCCTTCAGCGCGGCAAAGGCGCGCGCCAGATCGGCGGCGGCGAGGATACCGTCGCGGATGGCGGCGAGATCGCGCGGACCGCCGCGGCCGAGCGCCAACCGCGCCAGCGCGCGGGCGAGATCAGGTGCCGCGGCGAGGCGCGAACGCATATCGGCGCGCGCCCCGGCGTCCTCGACGAAGCTTGCCACCGCATCAAGCCGTCGTGTGATTTGCGCCGGATCGGTAAGCGGTGCCGACAATCGTTGTGCTAAAAGCCGCGAGCCAGCCGATGTCACCGTGCGGTCGACGGCATCGAGCAGCGAGCCGCGCCGGTCACCGGACAGGTTGCGCATCAGTTCGAGATTGCTGCGCGTCGCCTGGTCGATCGCCATCGTCGCGTCGGCGCTTTCGCGCAAGGGCGGTGACAGCGGCGGCCGCTTACTGATCTGCGTGCGCTCGACATAAGTGACGCAGGCTGCGGCGGCGGTCAGTTCCAGCCGTGACAGTCTGCCGAAGGCCTCGCTGGCCGCCACCGAAAAGAAATTCGTCAGCCGCCGCTCGGCGGTGGCGCTGTCAAACACGTCGCGGGTCAGCGGCGTCACCGCCGGCAGCGTGCGCCAATAGGGCGCGAGCTCTGCGTCGCTATAGAGCGCGTCGGACACGATGACCTCGGCCGGTTCGAGCCGCACGATCTCGGCTGGAAGCGAGAGCCGGTCGCATTCGGTGATACGAAACTCGCCGGTCGAGATGTCGATCCAGGCGAGTGCGAATCGGGCGTCCTCACCGGCTGATGACAGCCGCGCGCGGGCGACCGCCATCAGATAATTGTTGCGCTTGGCGTCGAGGAGGGTGTCTTCGGTGAGCGTGCCGGGCGTCACCAGGCGGATCACGTCGCGCCGCACTACTCCTTTCGAGCTGCGCTTCTTCGCTTCTGCCGGGTCCTCGAGCTGCTCGCACACTGCGACGCGATGGCCGAGCGCAATCAGGCGGTGCAGGTACTCATCGGCACGCTCAACTGGCACGCCGCACATCGGGATGTCCTGGCCGAGATGCTTGCCGCGCTTGGTGAGCACGATGCCGAGCGCGCGAGAACCGGTTTCGGCGTCGTTAAAGAACATTTCGTAGAAGTCGCCCATCCGGTAGAACAAGATGCAATCCGGATTGGCCGCCTTGATCTCGATGTACTGCTCCATCATCGGAGTCACGCGCCCTGCGTCGCCTTGCGGCGGTTCAGGCTCGGACATGCCGATGGGTTGGGTTACAGCCATAGGTTAAAGGCTAGCAGAAGTTCGGAAGCGCTTATAGGCAAAGCGCGAACAACCCACACCCGTTCATTCCCACGTCGGTGGGAATCTGGCGATCAGGCCGAAAGTTTCACTTGGGTGATCCGCTCTAGATTGCCGTGCCAAATCCTCTCTTTGTCGGCCTTCGGCATGTCGATGCCTTCCAGAATGCGCAGCGTCTCGCGGGTGTACATTGTGCCCTTCTCAGGATCGAACGGGCAGTCGGAGGCGAACACAATCTTGTCGAGATCGTAGAAGGCAAGCCCCGCGTGCGTTGCCGGCACGCCACCGAACACCGCAGTATCCGTGTAGAAGTCGTGCTTGAAATAGTCGAGCGGCCGCTTCTTCAGCGTCTTGCGCACCAGGCTCAAGTCCACATTTGAGGTGCGCGCGCCGAGCTGATCCCAGCCGGGGCCGATGCGGCCTTCCAGCATCGGCACGATGCCGCCGAAGTGATGGGTGATGATTTTGAGGCCAGGATACCTGTCCATGATGCGCGAGAACACCAGTCGCGCCATCGCAGCCGCTGTCTCGTAGGACCAGCCGAAAGTCCACCAGATTTCGTATTTGGAGATCTTCTCGGACAGATAGTCGGGGAAGTTAGCGCCGCGCGCTGGATGCATCCAGATCGGCTTGCCCGACTTGCTCATGAATTCGAAGAACGGCTCGAACTCTGGATTGTCCAGCGGCCGCCCCGCGACGTTGGTGTTCATCTGTATACCAAGTGCGCCGCTTTTCAGCGCTCGCTCGGCCTCGCGCACGCCGGCATCGGGGGCGGCTAGCGCTGCCTGTCCGACCCAGCCGGGAAAATGTTTCGGATACTCGGTGCAGATCTCGGCGAAGCCGTCGTCGATCAGTTTACAATATTCCTCTACCTCGTTGCCTTTCATCAACACTTCCGGAGGCGGCATCGGATAGGAGAGAATCTGCGCATAATCGCTGAAGCTCTCGACCACCTTGCGTCGCACATCGAGGTCATGGATCGACGGGATTTCACGGACGCGCTTGCCGATATCGGTATGTCCGCTGTCGACGATCTTATTGAAGACATTGGCTGGGATGAAATGGGTATAGGCGTCGACACGCATGGCTTAACTCCCCGGTAGATTTTCAGTTTGCACAAAATCAGTAAGGCGTGATGACGTTGAGCAGTGCTTGACGCTTCCCGCTGACTACGGCGTCACGCGCGCGCGTCAGCGCGTCTGATAAGTCAGCCGGCTTCTCCACACGCTCGGCATAGGCGCCTTGCGCGCGCGCGATTTCATCAAAGGCTGGCGAAGGATCAAGATCCGCGAACGTACGGCCGTCGTTCTCGCCGGCAGCGTCGTCCTTGAACATCGACAGCGTGGCGCGGCGAACCGCGCCATAGCAGCTGTTGTTGAACACGATGGTGAGGATCGGTAGGCCGTGCTTGGCCGCGACCCAATGGCCGACAGTGGGGTTGGCGAACATGTAGGAGCCGTCGCCTTGGGTCGAGACTACGAAGGAATCCGACGAGGCGAGCTTGGCTCCGAGCGCGGCGCCGAATCCCCAGCCAAGCCCGCCAGCCGGCCCGAGCGAAAAGAAGGTGCCGGGCTTTTCGCGCGCGCAATGATCGGGCCGCAGCGAGTAGTCGTTGACGATAATTGCGTCAGGACCAAGCGTCTCGCCGATCACACGCGACAGGTATTCCGGCGAAATGCGCTCGCCCGCTGTCGAATCCTTGGCCAGTTGCACGCGCCGCGTGCGCATGCGCTCGGCCAGGCGGCCGCGGCGGGCGGCAATGCGGTCCGCCATCTGCAAGCGGTGCTCGACCGCGGCGGTTAGCGTCTCGAGCACGTGAGCCGCATTGGCCTGCACGGCGAGGTCGCTGGGGAATGAACGCATCGGGTAGCGAACGTAGAATGGATCCTCACCCGCATGCACGACACGACAACCCGACGGCGGATGCTGCAGGCTCGGGATCCACGGGACGTCACATTCCAGCACGATCACCAGGTCGGCGTCGGCGAGGAATGCGCCCGGCTCGGAGCCGAAGTGCATCGAATGACTCGAGGGCAGGCAGACGTTGTGCGGATTGTGCGTGACCACCGGGATGGCACAGCGTTCGGCCAGATGCGCGAGTGCCGAGACGGCGCGGTCCGGCAAGGCGCTCGCCAGAATCAGTGGCCGCTCGGCGGCGGCGATCCAGTCAGCGAGCATTGCGATCGCTTTGGGATCAGGATGGGCGAGCGCCGCCTGGGCGCGCGGCTTCATCGGCGCTATCGGCTCGGCGAGCGAAGCCGCCAGCGGCTCGCGCGGCAGAATCAGATAGACTGGTCCGCAGGGATGCGCCATCGCAACTTCCACCGCGCGCGCGACCGCGTCTCCGGTTTGGTTCGGCATGCGCAGCTCGTAATCCCATTTCACCATCTCGCGCACCATGCCGGCCTGGTCGAACATTTCCTGCGCCCAGTGGATCGGCCGGTTTCGCGTGCCGAAAGAGCCTTTCTCGGTTATTGGATTCCGACCTGCCGCGAGAATTAGCGGCACGCGGTCGCGCGACAGGTTGATTAAGTTGTTGATGGCGTTACCAGTGCCGACCGTTGTGTGCACCATCACCGCCTGCGGCTTGCCGGTCATCAGGTAGGCGCCGTGCGCCATGCCGACTGCCAGGTTCTCGTGCGGGATTAGAACTGGCTTGGGAACTTTAGCATTGGTCTTCTTGGCACGGCAGAATGCTTCGACGATCGGCGCGAAATCGGTGCCCGGATTGCAAAAGAAATAATCGATGCCGTGATCGGCGAGCGCGCGCAAGAACGCTTCGGCGGCGATAGTCGGCCGTTGTCCGGTCGTTGATATCGCCATGCGGTTTCGCTCCAATTATAAGACTTTTTGTTGCGCGGAGTCTTACTCGACGCAGGGTAGGGCTGACAACGGAGGACGGCGAAACACAGCTATGCCGTGCGCTCGCGCTACTCCGCCGCGATGCGGAAACCGTCTTGCCCGTCAATCTCGGCCAGGCATTTGGTGAGACTCTCGCCCTCGGGATCCACTAGCGCGGCGGTGCGTGCACTGGCGACGGCGTCGGCCGCGCGCTGCGGCGGGATTTGACCGGCTAGCGCCGGGCGGATCACGCGCGCTTCAATGCTGCAGTAGCTGCCGATGCCGCGCGCATACGTGTCGCCGTATCCCTTGATCAGCCGCGCGCATTCCACGACTTCGAGGGCGAATTCAGGCGAACGCCGCGCCGCCTCTGCGATGAGCGAGAGCCAGGATTCGATCTGCACTTGTTCCTGCTTGAAGCGATGGCCGCGGGGGCGAAGCCAGCGCAACTTGGAAAGCAGCAGGAAGCATAGATAGCCGCTAATCGAGGTCGAATTGATCTGCATACCGAAATGGACGCGGCCGAGCCAGCCTTTGCGCTCCGCATAGCCCAGTAGCGGCCTTGCTAGGAACGCCGGCAGCAACTGGCTCATCTCCTCGATGCCGGGCTTGAGGAAATCATGCACCGAGAACGGCTCGTTCTCAACGCGCAGCTCCTCGCGCGCGATGCGTCGCATGCGGTTGGGCGCGATCTTGGCTTGCGCCACCCGCACCACGTCTTCATATGACATGCGCACTGCGAGCTGCCGCGCGACTTCCTTGAGCAGCCGACCCGGCGTGACGCCGGCATTGTCAGTGTCGACTAGGGCGCGCAGGCGGTCGAGATAAAGCCGTGCATAGGGCACGCCCTGATAGGCAATCAGCCGGCGGATGCCTTCAATGGCGACCGGTTGCGCGAGCGCCGGCAGGGAGTATGTGACTTCGCGCTCGAGTAAGTCGGGCGTGGCGAGCGCGCTGCGTTTCTTGTCGGGAGTCTTCGCCAGCTGCGCTTTTGCGAGCGCCGCTTCGAGCCCGGCGCGGAAGCCGCGCAGGTTGCTGTCGACCGACTTGCCGTCAGCGCGGATCGCGGCTTCGAGTTGCTCGACCGTCAGCGGCAGCGTCCCGGTTCCGGCGATGGCGCCAAGCATTACCGAGTTGACAATCGAGCCGCTCTGCTTGGCGAGCGCGTCCATGTCGATGAGCAGTGCCTCGCGCGCATTGCCGTCGATGAACTTGATGAGTTTATCCTGGTCGAAGCGGCCGTCGCCCATGGCGATTTTCTCGTCCATGGCATAGAAGCGGCTGAGCGACCCGATCAGACGCGTGCGCTCACGCGTGACAAAACCGTTGGCCACAGCGCGCCCCGCTTCCAGGAGCTCACTCGCCACCACCACGTCGACGTCGCCTATGCCGGGCGCGAGCGAGAGGACCGGCCGCTTGCCGCCGAGTTCGCGCGTCGGCACCGGGAAAATCTCGATGTAATAGGTGGTAGCGCCGGTGCGCTGCGCGACGCCGGGGATCGAGGTGGATTGCACCGGCAGGCCGGCCGCGGCCGCCGCTGTCACGATCCAATCGGTGAGCACGCCGCCGCCTTCGCCACCGAGCGCGGCGATTAAGAGTTTTAGGGGCGCGCCCGTCGTCAGCGGCTTGGCGCGTTGAGCCGAAGCAGGCGCGTCGACTGGAACCGGAGCGGGCGCTGTTTGCCCGGCGGATCCAGCAGAAATATCACCGCCGAGCCAGCCGATCACCCTCTGGCGCCAGCGGAAGAGCGAGCGTTCCCACGGGTGCGGGTTGAGCACGATCTCGGCGCGGTAGAACGAGGGGCATAGCACCGCTGCATGCGCGACCTCGCCGCACAGGCCGCAGCCGACGCATGTGTCGATGACCGTCGCCACCGGGTCGCTGCGCAGCGGATCGGGCGACGGCTTCACGGTCAGCGAAGGGCAGCCGGATAAGCGAATGCAGGAGTGGTCGCCGGTGCAGATCTCGTCGTCGACGCCGTAGCGCACACGTGTGACGCGGTCGCCGCGCCTGAGCTTCTCAGCATCCTCGGCGCGCAGGCGACGCTGGCGCGCCAATTGGCATTCGCCGTCGGCGATGATCACTTTAAGGCCGCGCTCCGCGCTCTTCATCGCATCTTTCAACGTCTTGGTCATCACCTCGACGGAATAGCTGCGTACCTTGCGCAGCCATTTCACACCCATGCTGCGCAGCGTCTGCTCGATTTCAACGCCGGGCGTTGCGACGCCGGCGCGGTCGGTCACGCTCGAGGGGATGTATTGCTGGCCGGTGGCGGAAGCGTAGCCGTTCTGCAGCACGATCAGCACGCCGTCGCCTTTGTTGAATAGATTGGAGCTGACGCCGGTGATCAAGCCGTTATGCCAGAAGCCACCATCGCCCATGATTGCGATCGGCCGCTTCTGCATATTGGGTGTCACGGCGGCGGCGGCAGCGAGCGACATGCCGTAGCCGAGGATCGAATTGCCCAGACTGAACGGCGCGAAGGTCGCGAAGGAATGACAGCCAATATCGGTCGAAATGTGTGTGGGCCCGAGCTCACGCTGCATCAGCTTAATGGCGGAGAACACCGGACGTTCCGGGCAACCCGTGCAGAAGGCGGGCGGCCGCGGCGGCAGCGGCCCCAGAGCAGCCGCAGCCTTCGCTTTGTGCTCGACCAGGCCGCGCGCTTTTTCCGCTAGCATTTCGCCGTCGATGCCTTGCGGCTTTTCGTTTTGCAGGAATGAGGCGAGACCTTCCAGCAATACATCGGAGGTATATTCGCCGGTCGGCGGCAGCGGACCTTTGCCGAACACACGCGTCGGGATGTCGGCGCGGCGCAGTTCGACGTTGACCGCCTGTTCGATATAGTCGGGATAACCTTCCTCGACGACCAGCACGCTGCGCTTGCCAACGCAAAACTCGCGGATCTGCTCCGGTACCAGCGGATAGACGACGTTGAGCACGAATATCGGGATGCGCGAGACGCCGTAAACGTCGGCGAGGCCCATGCGTTCGAGCGCGCGCAGCACGCTATTGGTGAGGCCGCCCATTACGATAATGCCGACGTCGCCGACGTCGCCGGGAATGAACTCGTTGAGCTTGTTGACTCGGATGAATTCGCGTGCGGCCGGCAAACGCTCGGAAACCTTCAGCCGCTCCTGCGTGAAGGTCACCGGCGGATGCGACAGTCGCGCGTAATTGAAACGCGGTGGCCCGGTCAGTTTGTCGAGCCCAGAGATGATGCCCTTGCAATTGTTCTTGGCGGCGAATTCGCCGGTGACATGACAGGCGCGGATGCGCAATTCGAGCATCACGGGTGCATGGCTCGCCTCCGACAATTCGAAGCCCTTTTCCACGGTGCGCACGATCGAGGATAGGTCGGGCCGCGGATCGAGCAGCCACATCGAGGACTTTAGCGCGTAGGCATAGGAGCGCTCTTGGATGATGCTCGCGCCTTCGCCGTAGTCCTCGCCGATGATGATCAGGGCGCCGCCGATGACGCCCGGCGAGGCAAGGTTGGACAGCGCGTCGGCGGCGACGTTGGTGCCGACAATCGATTTCCAGGTCACCGCGCCGCGCAGCGGATAATTGATCGAGGCGCCCAGCATGGCCGCCGCCGAGGCTTCGTTGGCGCAGGTCTCCAGATGCACGCCGAGCTCGGCCATGATGTCCTCGGCGTCCACTAGCACGTCCAGCAGATGCGAGACGGGTGCGCCCTGATAGCCGCCAACATAGGAGACGCCCGACTGTAGCAGCGCCTTGGTGACGGCTAGGATGCCCTCGCCACGGAAGGTCTCGCCGTCGCCGAGCCTGAGCGCCTGCACTTCCTTTTTAAACGAGCGTTCCATCAGCAGGCTGCGAGACAGTTGGGACCCAAACTATATAGCACCGATCGGCTACATGTGGGAGGGCAACCATAGCGCGACGGTGGGTAAGACGATCAAAATAACCAGCCGAATCAAGTCGGTAATGATGAAAGGAACGACGCCCACGAAAATAGTGGCAAAACTCACGTCCTTCACCACGCTCTTGATGACGAACACGTTCATGCCGACCGGTGGGTGGATCAGACCAAGCTCGACCGTCATGACGATAATGACGCCGAACCAAATCGGGTCGAAACCCAGATGCGTGATAACCGGAAAGATAATCGGCACCGTTAAAATGATCATCGCCATGGCGTCCATCAGGCAGCCCAGCACCAGATACATTGCCATGATCAGAGCTAACACACCGTAGCTGCCGAGCCCGAGCCCCGTGAGGAATTCGGTGACCTTCTGCGGCGTTTGCGTGATGGTGAGAAAATAGCCGAAGATCAGCGCGCCGATCAGCACGGTGAATACCGCAGCGGCAGTGCGGGTCGCCTGCAGCAGCGAGGCCAGGATCTTCTCTTTGTCGAGGCGCCCGGTGAGCAATCCGATCAGAAATGCGCCGGTCGCGCCGACGCCGCCGGCTTCTGTCGGTGTAAAACGCGGAAGAAACGGCAGGCCGTACAGGCCGCCAATGACAAAGATGAATAATAAAGTGGGCGCCCAGATGTTCTTAAGACCGGCGGCGCTCTCGCGCCAGCTCACCCGCTGGCCTGACGGCAGAAAGTCGGGCTGCACGTAACCGATCGCCATGATGGTGATGAAATACATCGAGATCGCTAGGATACCAGGTACGATGCCGGCGATGAACAATTTGCCGATGTCCTGCTCGGTAATAATGCCGTAGACCGCTAGCACGGTGGACGGCGGCAGCATGGCGCCGAGTGTGCCGCCGGCGGCGATCACGCCAGTGGCGAAGCTTTGCGGGTAGCCGAAACGGCGCATCTCCGGATACGCGACGGCGGAGAAGGTGGCGGCGGTCGCGACCGAGGAGCCGCAGATCGCCGCGAAGCCACCACAGGCCGCGACGGTGGCAAAGCCGAGGCCGCCGCGCAGATGGCCGACAAATCCGTTGGCGGTCTTGAACAGCTCGCGGCTCATGCCGGAATTGCTGACGAAGGTCCCCATCAGCAGAAACATCGGAATGACGCCGAACGTGTAGTCGGTGACCGTGCGCATCGAAGTCTGGCCGACCAGCTTGAGCGCCGGCGCGCCTCCGACCAGGTAACCGAAACCAGAAACGCCGACCAAGCCCATCGCCATGCCAACCGGCACGCGCAAGAGCATGAGTGCGAATAGCGAGAGGAAGCCGATGATAGCGACGGCGTCGGTGCTCATTGCTCACTCGACTGGCTTGATCTTGGGTTCGCTCATTAGGCCCGGCTGAAAGATCAGCCGATAAGTACGCACCGCGATGAGCAGGACCGCGGAGATGTCGCCGGCCCAGGCGACCGCGAAGAACGGCCAGACCGGTAGACGCAGATCGAAAGTGAGCACGTTATCGTAATAGGTGCCTCGCACCTTGTCGAACAGCGTGTAGGTCTGCACGGTCACCACGAACAGCAGCACTAGCGTCGCGAACACGTCGATCACGCGCTGGTATTTCGGTCCGACGTTTGCCCAGATAAGATCGACCGTGATGTGCGTTCCGCGATAGGAGGTCGCGGCGATGCCCCAGAAGATCAGGATGCCGAGCAGCAGCCGGCCGAAGTCGAACGAGTCTGGGATCGAATAGCTAAACAGATTGCGCAGCAGCACCGAGATGAAAACGTCGAGGGCGACAATGCCAACAAAGCCCGCGGCTATCCATTCGATCGTGTCGATGAAACGATCCATGTAAATGCGTTTCATGGCTGCTCCGCGGCGTTGAAGGAAAACCGGCGGCGGGATGCCGCCGCCGTGATCTTGCTGAAGTTGTTTCGCCTCTATTTGGCGAGCGCGTTGTTCTTGGCGAGCTCGACGCGCAATTCCTTTATCGCCGCGTCCGCGTCGATGCCGGCCTTCTTGACGCCTTCCGCCCATTTTGCCTCCAGCGGCGCGGACGCCTTGCGCCATTCGTCGAGCTGGGGCTGGCTGAGCGTATAGACCTCATGGCCAGGCATCGCTCTAATCTTGTCGATGCCTGCGTGTTCGAAGTCAGCCCAGGGACCGGCGACCATTGCCGCCCATTCGCCGTTGCAGTGATTATCGATCACTTTCTTCTGCGCCGGCGACATCTCGTCGTACTTGGTCTTGTTGAACACAAAGGCAAAAGTGGTCACGTAGAGCGGCACTTCCATGTGATACTTGGTCACCTTGTCGATGCCGAACAGCGGGACCGAGCCCCAGGGAAAGAACACTGCGTCGGCGACGCGCCGTTCCAACATATCGCGAACTTCCGGCGCCGCACCCTGCACGTTGGTGCCGCCGAGCAGCGTGACCAGCTCGGCAATGGTAGCCTGCGCTGGGCGGATCTTCATGCCCTTGATGTCGGCGGGCACCATTACCTTTTTGCTGACGGAATGGATTGAGCCAGGGTCGTGCACGAAGGCGAGACAGAACTTGACGTCCTTCATCTCCTTGGCCGCGTATTTGCGGTACCAAGCGTCGAGGGCCACCGAGCCGCCCTTTGCATTCGACATCAGGAACGGCAATTCACCCGCCGCGATGATCGGGAAACGGCCGGGCTGATATCCGGGGTTGATGTAGGTGAGGTCGGCGATGCCGTCGCGCGTCATGTCGTAATGATCGAAGGCCTTGCCGAGCTGCTGGGCGGGAAAGACCTTGGATTTGATGGTGCCGCCAGAATCCTTCTCGACCGATGCGCCCCATTCCTCCAACGCCTTCTGCAGGGGATGCGAGGCCGGCACCCAGTGCGAGAGCTTGAGCTCGAAGGTCTTGTCCTGGGCGATTGTCGGCGCCGAGCCGACCAATGTGGCAAGAACGGCCGCGCCGGCACACGCGGCAAAGCGGGACATCATGAGTTCCCTCCCATGTTGAGTGTTGGTGACACCGCCAACTTTTTTATCATTCAGCAGTATGACGGTAGCGTTGTAAAGGATATAGTTTGATATCAAACTATATGACGAACCGCAGCGGATGGAAGGACGTTCGGAGGCGATGCACTTGCGAATGATGAACGGCGGTGGCGGGGTGCGGCGCGGCAAGAACGGCGAAGCCGTTGCTGGATTGATCAATTTCGGGCCACTCGAGCATTGGGTCGGGTTCAACCTGCGCATGGCGCAGGAATCGGCGTTCCAGGCCTTTTCCCGCCGCTCGCAGGAGATCGGCGAGAAGCCAGGGCGGTTCGCGACGCTGACGATCATCGCGCGCAACCCCGGCATTAGCCAGACCGAGCTGAGCCAAGCCAATGGCCGCGACAAGTCAAGCCTCACCCCGGTGGTAGAGGACCTGGTCCGGCGGGGGCTGGTTGAGCGAAAGCGCACGAACAACGACCGCCGTGCTTATCGGTTGAACGTGACGCCGGAGGGCAAGAAGACGCTCGCCATGATGACGCGCTGCGCGCGCCGGCATGAGCGCGTGCTCGACCACATCATCGGTGCTCGTGACCGCAAGAGATTCATCCAGATCCTGAAAAAGATCGCGGCACAGGTCGAATAGCGGTCAGCCGCGAAACTTCTCCAGTATCGCCTCGGGCACGGCGTGCGACTTCACCTGGCCGGGATGCTCCGGGTCAGGCACCACCCACACCCGCGTCTCCGAGCACTGCACGCAGGTCAGGTTGTCGTGGCTCAGCCGATGCTCGATCGAGAAGCTGGCGCGGCTAAACTCGACCGTGCTGTCGACGATCACGTCGTCGCCGTAGCGCGTAGGCCGGATGAAACGCGCGCGTGTGCGCGCCATCGGATAGCCGGCGGAATGGAAGGTCCTGAACATCTCGTGCATCGTCATGCCGAGCGCGCGCTCGAACAACGCTGCGGTCGAGTTGTCGAAGATCTCGAAATATCGCGGGTAAAAAACGATGCCGGCTGGGTCGCAATGGGACCACTCGATGCGTATTTTGCGGCTATTCGTGAAACTCATGCGGCTCAGCGTCAGCGCGGCGCCATGCGCAGCGCGCCGTCGAGCCGGATGACTTCGCCGTTGAGATAGCCGTTGCGAATGCAGTGCATGACCAACGCGGCAAATTCGCGTGGCTCGCCCAGCCGGTTAGGGAAGGGCACCGAGGCGCCGAGTGAATCCTGCACCTCCTGCGGCAGCGCGCGCAGCATCGGCGTGCCGAAGATGCCGGGCGCGATGGCGAGCACGCGCACGCCGAAAGCGGCGAATTCACGTGCCGCCGGCAGCGTCAGCGCAGCGATGCCTCCCTTCGATGAGGAATAGGCGGCTTGCCCGATCTGCCCTTCGAAAGCGGCGACCGAGGCGGTGGAGACGATGACGCCACGCTCGCCTTCCGGCAGCGGTTGGAGCGGCTGCATGGCGGCGGCGGTAAGCCGCATCATGTTGAAGGTACCGATCAGATTGATGCGGATGACCTTCTCGTAATCCTCGAGCGGCATCGGCCCGTCGCGGCCGACGATACGCTTGGCCGTTCCGACGCCAGCGCAATTGACCAGGATGCGCGCCGGCCCGTGCACCGTGGCCGCGCTGTCGATCGCCACCTTGGCGCCTTGCGCGTTGGCAACGTCGCAGGTGATCGCGACGCCCTTGATCTCGCTGGCGACTTCCGCGGCGGCTTTCTCGTTCAGGTCGAAGATGGTGACCTTGGCGCCGGCCGCGGCGAGAGCGCGCGCGGTGGCCGCTCCCAGGCCGGAAGCGCCGCCGGTGATGATCGCTGCGTGTCCTTTGATTTCCATAATGTTCCTTAGGCGTCTGCGACCGCGATCACGCGGGAAGATAGCGGTGTCGCATAAAGCTCGTCGACCAGCGCGGTGCGGTTTTTCAGTACTGCGCGCTGGTTGATCGAACCTTTGTCAGTCATCTCGCCTATGTCCAGCGAGGGCGGCTCCGGCATCAGGATGACGCGCAGGACGCGCGTCGAAGAGCCGGGGCTCGCCACCGCCAGCGCCTGCAGCAGAGCGGCAAATTTCAGCCGCACCCGTATATCGCCGAAAACGGCCGCCGGCGCAGCGTCCGGCGCATGCTCTGGCGCGAGGTTGCGGCAGGCCCCAAAATCCGGAAACACCAGCGCCCCGATGTCGTCGCGATCGGGGCCGGTGAACACTACGTCGCGCACGAACGGGGCGAAATGATCGATGAAGCGCGCGCGCAGCGGCCCGACACTGACCCAGGTGCCGGTAGACAGCTTGAAATCCTCAGCAATGCGGCCATCGAACAGGAAGCCTTTACCCGGATCGTCCGGATCGGCGAATTTCAATGCGTCGCCGATCTTATAGAAGCCATCTTCGTCGAACGCCTCGCGTGTGAGCTGCTGCTGCCGCCAGTAGCCGGGCGTTATGTGCGGCCCGCGCAGGCGCGCTTCGAGCTTGCCTTCGTTCGGCACAAGCTTCAGTTCGACACCAGGTGATGGCAGGCCGATATTGCCCGGCCGGTCGAAGTCCCAGCAGCAGGCGAGCGCGAGCGGCGAGGTTTCGGTCGAGCCCAGCGAGGAGAGGAAGATGATGCGCTCTCCGGTCGTCTCGATCGCGAGCTGAGTGAGTTCGTCCCAAGTGGTCTGGTTGAGGCCAGCGCCGGCGTAAAACAGCACCTTCAGCCGGCTGAAGAAGTTGCGGCGTAAGGCATCGTCGGCACGGAAGTGCGGTATTAGCGCCTCGTAACCTTTCGGCACGTTGAAATAGATGGTCGGCGCGATCTCGCGCAGATTGCGCGCCGTCTTTGGTACCCCGGGCGGCGTCGGATTGCCGTCATCGATATAGAGCGAACCGCCGTTGACCAGCACCATATTGAAATTGTGGTTGCTGCCGAAAGTGTGGCTCCAAGGCAGCCAGTCGACCACGACCGGCGGCTCGTCGGCGACGAAGGCGAAACCGGCCGCGATCATTGCCTGATTGGAGCAGAGCATGCGGTGGGTGTTGATGACGGCCTTCGGATTGCCGGTGGACCCCGAGGTGAACAGGAATTTGGCAATGGTGTCGGAGGTCACCTTGGCATGCGCCGCAGCGACGCCGGCATCGTCCTCTATGCCAATGAGATCGGCAAACAGCGTGACCGGCCGGTCGCCTAGCGGATTGCGCGTGACCACCAACTCGATGTCGTCCGGCACAGTTTGATAAAGCGCGCGCGCGAAGGAGCTGCCATCATTGGCGAACACCAGGCCCGGTGTGAGCAGGTCGAGGATCGCGCGCAATTTGCCGAAGTCGCTCGACAACAGCGAATAAGCGGCCGAGATCGGCGCGTAAGGAATGCCGACGTACATGGCCGCCAATCCCAGGAGTGCGTGCTCGATGTCATTGCCGGAGATGATGGTGATCGGCCGCTCGGGTGAGAGTCCGCGCCGCAGCAAGGCGGCACCGATGCGCTTCACACAGCTGAGCACCTGCGCGTAAGTCAGCTTCCGCCACTCGCCCTGTTGGTCACGGCCGGCGAGGAACACACGATCGGGCGCAGCCTTGGTCCAGTGCTCGAGTGGCTCGCTCAGCGTGGCGTGATAGGGCGGCAGTACTTGCGCGGTGCGGATATGGATGACTCCGGATAACGCGCGCTCCAGCACGGGGTCAAATTTGCCGAGCCGGACCGCTCGCATTGGCGCCGAGCCTCGCGCGATTGATGTCACCGCGACGCTCATGTGAATGTCACCTTGGGCGCGCGCTTTTCAAGAAAATCCTTGAGTCGCGCCTTGGCTCCTTCGTCGGCCTGCGCGATGGCCGCCATCAGTGCTTCGGTCGCATAGCCGGCCGCCGGCTCCATTTCCGCAATGCGCGGCAACGCCTGCGTCACGGCAAAATTCGTCAGCGGCGCGTTGTCGGCGATGCGCATTGCCAGTTCGAAACCCTTGGCGAAGCCCTTATCCTGGTCGACCAAATATGTGGTCAGGCCCATCGCCTGTCCTTCCTCAGCCGAAAAGGTACGCCCCGTGAGCATCATGTCCATCACGCGGGATAGCCCGATCAGCCGCGGCAGCCGCACCGAGCCGCCCCCGCCGACATAGATGCCGCGGCTGCCTTCCGGCAGCGCGTAATAGGCCGAGCGCTCGGCAACGCGCACATGCGCGGCGGCAGCAAGTTCGAGCCCGCCGCCGACGACAGCGCCGTGCAGCACCGCGACCACCGGCGCCTTGCCGAACTGCAGCCTGCCGAAGGCGCGATGCCACAGCCCGGAATGGGCGATACCCTGCTGGACGTCGCGCTCTTCGAGTTCGCTGAGATCGAGGCCAGCGGAAAAATGCTCGCCTTCGCCCACGAGCATCACGGCGCCGACATCATCCGGAAGTGCGCTGAAAAAAGTCTCGATGCCGAGGACAGTCGCGTCATCGAGCGCGTTGCGCTTGTGTGGGCGGTTGAGCCGCAGGATGGCGACGCGATCTTGCCGTTCGGCAGTGAGCGAGGCCGGCAACGCAACGAATGGATTCAGCGAACTCACTAGAACTGCTCCGCTATCGGAAAGACAATCATGTCGTCATGCGTCGGCATTCGCAATCAACTTAGCCCTTCACCAGCGGGCAGCCCCCTTCGTTGAGCGGCCGGAACGCTTTGTCGGCCGGAATCGTGCCGATCACCTTGAACACATCCCATTCGCTTTTCGATTCGGTCGGCGTCTTTACCTGCAGCAGATACATCGGATGGATCTTGCGCCCATCCGCGCGGATAGTGCCTTTGCCGAACAGCGGGTCGTCGGTCGGCATCGCCTTCATGGCCGCGACTACGGCGGCGCCATCCGACGGCGAGCCAACTTTATCGACGGCTTTGAGGTAGTGCAAAACCGCGGCATACACCCCCGCGTGCATGTGGTTTGGCATCATCTTTTTCGGATGACGCTCCTGGAAGCGCTTCGACCAGGCGCGGGTCTGGTCATTCATATCCCAGTAAAAGGCGTTGATACCGACGAGTCCCTGCGCCGTATTCAAGCCAAGCGCCGGCACGCTCTGCAGGTCAAAGATCAAGGATACTATCTTCTGTTTGGCGCCGATCTTGAATTCCGCCGCCTGTTTGACACTGTTAGTGGTGTCGCCACCCGCGTTGGCGAGCGCCACCACTTCCGCGCCGGAGGCCTGCGCCTGCAACAGGTAGGACGAGAAATCCGAAGCTCCGAGTGGGTGGCGCACATTGCCGATGATTTTGCCGCCGCTTTCCCGTACTTCGTCGCTTGCCTGTTTTTCAAGATCGTGGCCGAACGCATAGTCCGCCGTGACGAAGAACCAGGTCTTGCCGCCCGCCTCGAGAACGCCACGCGCGAGCGCGTGACCGTTCGCCCAGGTATCGTAGGTCCAATGAACGAAATTGGGCGAGCACTTCGCACCGGTCAGCAGTGCTGTGCCAGCGCCGGAGCCGATCGCGACCTTATTTTTTTCCCGCACGATGTCGCCAACCGCCAGCGCCACCGCCGAATTCGGTAGGTCGACGATCATGTCGACGCCTTCAACGTCCAGCCAGCGGCGCGCAATGCCGGCGCCCACGTCGGGCTTGTTCTGGTGGTCGGCCGAAACGACTTCCACCTTTCGCTTCGACTGCTTGGCAAAATCCTCGATTGCCATCTGTGCGGCGATGACCGAACCCGGTCCCTGGAAGTCGGCATAGACGCTTGACATGTCGTTGAGCACACCGATGCGTAGCAAGCCATTCGACTCCGCATAGGCCGGCATTGCGACCAGGGCGGCGATAACCGCGGTAAGTCTTGTAAATTGCAGCATGGCAGCCTCCCACAATGACGTTTGCGTTAAAATATTGCCCGATCGATTGCCGTGAATGTTGTCATTGACAACAATTAGGGTCAAGGTGAAGTAGCCAATTCGAGGTGCACTCTATGCAGCGGCGGCGATCAGTTCGCAGTGCAGCAAATTCAAAGAAAGGCCGCCGCGTGCCATCGGCGAAAATGCTCGCGCTAGACCAGCTCGACAATCATCTCGGCTATTTCGTCCGCCGGCTGCAGATCTGGGTATTCCAGGACTTCGTCGATACGCTCAATCCGATGCGGGTGCGCCCGGCACAATATTCCGTGCTGCTGGTCATTGCCGCCAATCCAGGCAACTCGCAGGCGGCGATCGGGCAGACGCTCGGCATTGAGCGCGCGCGGCTCGCTCGCATGTTGGACGAACTGGAGCGGCGCAAATGGGTCGCCCGTGCCAACGGCTCCGATGCGCGCTCGCATTCGCTTTATCTTACGCCGGAAGGCGAAAAGGCTTTGGCCAAGATCAAGCGACTGGCGGCGCGGCACGAGGCGCGACTGGCGGCCCATGTTGGAGTCAAGCGCCACGCGCAGTTGATGGCTTTGCTGCGAGAGTTCGGCTGATCCGTTTGGGAATTCAACTTAATATTCCGCGGCCATTTGACCCTGCCGGGGTGCCGCCGTAAATACGGGGCCGCAAACCCGGAGAAGCCTTAAGTTATGGCGCGTATTTCGTCTCTGGCCGAAGCCATCCGCTCCGCCGTGCACGACGGCGACACGGTGGCGCTGGAAGGCTTCACTCACCTCATTCCGCACGCCGCCGGCCACGAGATCATACGTCAGGGCCGCAAGTGGCTGACAGTCATCCGCATGACGCCGGACCTGATCTACGATCAGCTGATCGGCATGGGCTGCGTCGCCAAGATGGTGTTTTCATGGGGTGGCAACCCGGGCGTCGGCTCGCTGCACCGTTTCCGCGACGCCCTCGAGAACGGCTGGCCGAACAACCTTGAAATCGAGGAACACTCGCACGCCGCCATGGCCAACGCCTATGAGGCGGGCGCGGCCGGCCTGCCGTGCGCGATCTTCCGCGGTTACATCGGCGGCGACCTCCCGAAGGTGAATTCAAAGATCAAGCGCATCACCTGTCCATTCACCGGCGAGGAGTTGGCGGCGATTCCCGCTCATCGGCCGGATGTTGCTATCATCCATGCCCAGCGCGCCGACAAGACCGGCAATGTGATGATCGAAGGCGTACTCGGCGTACAAAAGGAGGCGGTGCTTGCCTCCAGGCGTTCGGTGGTGACGGTCGAGGAGATCGTTGATGAGCTGCCAGGCGGCCGCAGCCTCAATGCAGTGGTGCTGCCGCATTGGACGGTTGGCCACGTGGTCGAAGTGCCGGGCGGCGCTTTTCCGTCCTATGCGCAAGGCTACTACCCGCGTAACAACAATTTCTACAAACAATGGGACGAAATCTCGCGCGAACGCGCCTCGTTCCTCGCCTGGATGAAGACGAACGTACTGGAGAAAGGCCCCGAAGCTTTTGACCGGTACGCGCGCAGACAGCACGCGGCGGCGGAGTAAAGCATGGCCGATTATACCCCCAAAGAAATGATGACCGTTTCCGCGGCGCGGGCGCTGAAGAATGATGACATCTGCTTCGTCGGCATTGGCCAGCCGTCGGCGGCCTGTAACCTCGCGCGGCTCACGCATGCGCCGTGCATCACGCTGATCTATGAGTCCGGCACTCTCGTCACCAAACCGAACGTGCTGCCGCTGTCGATCGGCGACGGCGAACTATGCGAGATGGCGCTCACCACCGTGTCGGTGCCGGAGATGTTTCGCCACTGGCTGCAAGGCGGCCGCATCAAGATCGGCTTTCTTGGCGGCGCCCAGATCGACAAATACGCGAACCTGAACACCACCGTGGTCGGCCCTTACGACAGGCCGAAGGTGCGGCTGCCTGGCGGTGGCGGTGCGCCGGAGATCGCAACTTCGTGCGGCGAGATCTTTATCATCATGACGCAAAGCAAGCGTAGCTTCGTTGAGAAACTCGATTTTGTGACCTCGATCGGACACGTTTTTGGCGGTGACAGCCGGGCGAAGCTCGGCGTGAAGACCAAGGGCCCAACCAAACTCATCACCGACCTCGCCCTCTGGGAGCCGAATCCTGAGACGAAGGAGATGACGGTTGTCTCCATCCATCCCGGCGTCACCCGCGAGCAGATTCAGGAAAGCACCGGCTGGAAGGTCGCTTTCGCGGACAAGGTTGTCGAAACGCCGGTGCCGACCGCTCGCGAGCTTGAAGTCCTGCGCGACTTGCAGGCGCGCACCAAACGGGCCCATTCGGAGGCAGCATGATGAGCACGCCCGAAGCTTTCATTTGTGACGCAGCCCGCACACCGATCGGCCGCTATGGCGGCGCGCTCGCCAAGGTGCGTACCGACGATCTCGCCGCAATTCCGATCAAGGCGCTGATGGCGCGCCACCCGAAGGTCGATTGGGAGAAGCTCGATGAGGTCTATTACGGCTGCGCCAACCAGGCTGGCGAGGACAACCGCAACGTCGCGCGCATGGCACTGCTGCTCGCCGGGCTGCCGGCGGGCGTGCCGGGCGTAACGCTGAACCGGCTGTGCGCCTCGGGACTCGAGGCGGTCGGCACTGCCGCGCGGGCCGTCCGCGCCGGCGAGATCGACTTCGCCATCGCTGGCGGCGTTGAATCAATGACGCGGGCGCCGTTCGTGCAGGGCAAGGCGGACGAGGCCTTCTCGCGCAAGGCGGAGATTTTCGACACCACCATCGGCTGGCGTTTCATCAACCCGCTGATGAAACAGCAATACGGCGTCGATTCAATGCCGGATACTGCAGAAAACGTCGCAGTCGAATTCCAGATCACGCGCGCCGACCAGGACGCTTTCGCCTTGCGCTCGCAGCAACGCGCCGCGCACGCGATCGCGGAAGGCTACTTCGCAAAGGAAATTGTACCGGTCGAAATACCGGGCCGCAAAGGTGAGACCATCAAGGTCGATAAAGACGAGCATCCGCGGGAAACAACGATGGAGCAACTTGCCAAGCTGAAAACGCCGTTCCGCAATCCCGGTACGGTGACAGCTGGCAACGCCTCCGGCGTCAATGATGGCGCCGCCGCGCTTATCATCGCTTCGGAAGTGGCGGTGAAGGAACACGGGTTGACGCCGCGCGCCCGCATCCTCGGCATGGCTTCGGCGGGGGTGCCGCCGCGGATCATGGGTATGGGGCCAGTGCCATCGACGCGAAAGCTGATGGCGCAGCTTCACCACAAGATCGGCGACTACGATCTCATTGAACTCAATGAAGCTTTCGCCTCGCAGTCGCTCGCCTGCCTGCGCCAGCTCGGCCTGCCCGATGACGCTCCGCAGGTCAATCCGCACGGTGGCGCAATTGCCTTGGGCCACCCGCTAGGCATGTCGGGAGCACGGCTGGCTTTGACAGCGGCGCACGGTCTGGAAGAAAAAGGCGGCAAGCGCGCGCTGGCGACCATGTGCGTCGGTGTTGGCCAAGGCGTGTCGCTCGCGATGGAGCGGATAATATAAGAAGCACCAACAATAAGAGGAAATTTAGATGTCGCTGGTCTTTCCCAAGGAAAGTTTGACCGTTTTCCCAAAGCACCTCACGCCCGCCTACCGCAGCACGGTGAAACGTTCGCCATCGGAGTCACTGATCATCGTACCGCACACGTTGTCCGAACTCACCGGTCCGGTCTATGGGCACGACGCCGTGCAGGAGGGCGACAACGACCTCACCAAGCGGCACAAGGGCGAACCTCTGGGCGAACGCATCATCGTGCATG
>Ga0207805_1000002_pt1 | contig 39053 bp, 41 predicted proteins | sample LuqExpMetageno49_FD_187807 | JGI IMG/M metagenome (GOLD analysis project Ga0207805, IMG submission 187807) | Tropical forest soil microbial communities from Luquillo Experimental Forest, Puerto Rico - Sample 49 (SPAdes) | ecosystem: Environmental > Terrestrial > Soil > Tropical forest ... | reverse complement strand
CCATGACAATCGCGAACTTTGCCAGGTTCGGCAGAGCCAGGGCGTGAGACCTGAAGGCATCAAGCCATTCCATCGTCATTTGCTCCACGAGCAACATGGGTCCGCGTGGCCGGCCCTGCATGCCGTCTCGCGCTTAGAGGACGCGAGTGGCGCAGAGCTTACCAGATTGGGATGCCACGGTAAGTATCGTCAGCCCAGCTTCCCAATTCAATAGCAAGCACGCGAGTGAGCATGTCGACCCCAGCCTTGGCAGCGCAGTTCAGATTTATGAATGCGCGTCCTGCCTAGCGAGCCGCTTACGCCTGCGGCAGCTGTTTAAAAAAATCCAAAACGCACAGCGATCGCCGCAAGCCACACCAGCCCGGCGAGCAATAGCAGGCAGAACACGGCAGCAGAACCCGTATCCTTGATTATGCCGATTTCGATATGGTGCTCGGGGGTGACGTGATCGGAGAGCTTTTCAATCGCCGTATTTAACAACTCGATGGCGAGCAAAATGAGAAGCACGCCGATCATAGCCACATACCAAGCCGGGCTGGGTGCGACAAAAAGGCCCAGCAGCACGGCCAAAGCCAGGACGATCACCTCCTGGCGCACTGCGGCTTCATGCACGATGGTGTAGCGCAGGCCTTGCAGCGAATGGATCGTGGCGTTAACGAGCCGCTTCACGGCACCGCCACACCGCTGGTCGGCCGCGGCGCCTCCGCATTTTGCGGGCCGTCTAGCGGACCAGCCAGGGGAATTGGGGGTTGCGAGTTCAAATCTTGCCGCTCCTCCATCGGTACCTAATGTATTTCCGCTGATTGCGTTCAGAAAAAAACGCCAAAGGAGGCCGCGCATAAGAATATCAAATTGCGGCCTCCCTTCCACCCGTCCTAGAAAGACCGGTGCGGTAACCGATCTCATAGTGTCCGGTGATCAGAAGGAGAACGAGAGGTGTACTTCTCTTCGGAATCGACACCGAGGGCTTTCTATCATGGGATTCGAGGGCGAGGTGTACCGGTTCCTTGTTCGGCGGTGGAGCCGACGGAGCCAGCAGCTTTGCAGCCGGACAGGGGACTGCACAAGACGGCGGGTCAATCGCCCCGCGGGATAGGACTACTCGGGCCCGGCATGGTCGCCGTCTGGTGGATGCCTACCGACCAAGTCGGTACAGCCGATTGCCATCGGTGGTTAGCAATTCTCGACCGGGACGAGCGCGAGCGGGCTGACCGTTTTCGTTTCGAGTGGGACCGGCGAGATTTCATTGCCGCGCATGCTCTGTTGCGCCACATGCTGGCTTTTCATTTGGGCCGGCCGGCGGCGGCATGGCAATTTGCTGCCAACGGATTTGGCAAGCCAGCCATTGCCGAGGGCTTGCGCGTGCCAGACATCGACTTCAACCTGTCGCACGCGCGCGACCTTGTCGCTGCCGCGGTCGCATTGCATGCCGCCGTCGGCATTGACGCAGAGAAGATCGATCCTGCCAAAGCTGACTTCGATGTCGCGCAAAGGTATTTTGCGCCCGCCGAGATCGAAATCTTGCGGCGGACGCCGTCAACGGAACAAGCGGTCTGTTTTTTTCGTCTGTGGACGCTTAAGGAAGCCTACCTCAAGGCGACCGGTGCCGGTTTTGGTACGTCGCTCGACTCGTTTGCTTTCACGCTGTCGCCGATCCGCATCAATTTCCTGACCCGCTTGGACGATGATCCGCGGCGCTGGCACTTCGAGATGCTGCCTACGACTGATGCGCATGTGCTCTCGGTCGCAGTTGGAAGCCACAGCGACCACACGGTTCACGTGGTATCGCGCACCGTCGCCGCGCAAAACTTGTAGCCAGATGTCACATCGAACCTGCCATGATTATTCGTGACCCTGAAAAGAATTTCGAAGAGCTGTGGCAGACCTTCCACAATAGATATCCATTTTTTAAACTGAGAAATGTCGACTGGGAAAAGCAATATGACACCTACAGACCGAAAGTCACGAATGAGACTAGTGATGATGAGCTCTTCGAGATCTTCTGCCAGATGCTCGACCCGTTAGATGACGGGCATGTCAGTTTGACAGTCAAAGCAACCGGGCATCAGAAGAAACGATACTTCAGTCCAGAGAAAAAGCCCAGATTCTGGCAGGAATTCACGAAAGAACAGATCAAAGAGCTTTTCAAAACGACTGAGAAGACTCTTGTCGCCAACGGTTTTGGACCGCCTGCAGAGACCGAAGCCTGGATACTGCACTATTGCAGGTCGCAGGCATTCGGTTACTTCCGGCTCCTCGAGCTCGAAGGCGTCAATAAGCAAAAATTGACCGCCGCTCTGGACACGATTGCCCGTGACTTCAGGGACTTTGACGGATTTATCATCGATATCCGTGACTGCCCCGGCGGACATGACAGCACCGCCATCACAATCATCAATCGGTTTTGCGACCGCAAGCGCGTAGCCTTTCATAGGAAGACGAAGACTGGCCCAGGCGAAGATGACTTCACACCTCTAAAGACCTGGCACATCGAACCGCAAGGTGATGCCCAATTCACCGGGCCGATCGCGCTTTTGACCTGCGATTCCGTTTTCAGCGGCGGCGAGGTTTTTGCGCTGGCGATAAGGCAGCTACCTCATGTCACAATCATAGGCGATCGTACTAACGGCATATTCTCATATGTTCTTGACAAAAAGCTGCCCAATGGCTGGCTGTACGGCTTGTCCTACCAAGTGTACTTTTCAGCTGAGATGGTATGCTACGAAGGCACAGGCATACCACCCGACATCAAGCTATTAAACGAGAAGGCCGATATTGAGAACGGTGCCGATCCGTTGATTACACGTGCACTTGAAGTGCTGAAGTCTAAAATTAATGCCCCGTAGGCGCTGACTCATCTGGCATCATCACTGCGACTTGCCCTGCGCGGGCAATCCCTCACACCCATGGTGGTCGAGCGAGACTCCGGGGTCCTGCGGCAGGACCAATCTTGGGTCAGGGGGCAAGATCGGGCATCAATTTTATAATGATCTCAGAGCCGGCAAGCTGAATGGCGTAAATTTCCAGGGTGTACCGGCCAATGAAGCGCAGGACCCCGGCCATGGCTTTCGGCGGTTGGATGCGGCTCGCTGCGCGATGGAACCGACACAAGCTAAGGGACAAAACTCCGATGCCAAGGATGACGATGGCGAGAGGGATTTGAGGAAACGAGTATTCCTCTTGTTCCTGCCAGACGTAAACGACCGCGGCAAGAAAACAGGCTAGTAAACGCATGAGGCGTACATTCTCCGTCATCTCATGCGCAGAGCGTGTCAGGTTTTGGGCTGTGTCGGGCACGGCGATCGCTGATCTGCCATCGACGTACATGCGTTGGAATAAGCCAAACAGCGCCCACAGCCATCCCTCCGCGCCATAATCAACAATCTCGCCCGCGAACGGGAGCGCCGCGAAAAGTGCACAGACCAGGAGGGCGAACGCTGCCCAGCCATGCTGTTGCACAATTATTTGCATATAGGGACGTGCAAGGCGGATGAGTGCAAAGTTCAAAAGAATGTTCGATGCCACCCAGTTCCAGTCAGTGTTCGAGCTGTCGAGCAAAGTCAGGATGACGCCCAGCCAGATCCAGGAGAACGGCACGGTCCGGCTCTGCGCGTAGCCGATCAGGAAGAAAAACGTCGGAGCCGCGAAGCGACCGAAAACGCTCCACCAGGTGGAGTCTTCAACGAAGAAATAGCCGAAGTGACCGACCGCGACCAGAATGATTGCGACGGTCTTAAGCCAGTCGGTGTTGTCAACCGCATGAAAGGCGTGCGGACCCTGGGAAAGTATGCTCGTCGAACGCGTGGTGTCGCGCATTTATACTACCCAACTCGTGCGCCGGCGGCGAACAGCCCACTGAGCCAGCCGGTTCGCGTCATCTTAGATGTGCGTCTCTGCGTCGATCAGGTACCCTTTCAGCGCAGCTCAGGATGTTCGCCGCTGCTGGCGCCGCAGAGTGTTTCGGAGGGAGGAGTGTTGAAACGTTGACAGGCCCCGCGGGACTCCCCTCGTAGGTGGCTGTGGGCAGTTTCATCTCTTTAAGGACCATGGACAGCGGCGAGAGTGTTGTGTTCCGCTCAATGACCGCGCCGCCCATCACAGTGGCACCGAAGCCGACGGTGCAGCCGTCCTGGATGTGGGTTGGCTTCACGTTTAGTATCATATTCTCGAAAGTGTGAAACTGCAGGACGCCGTCGATATAACAATCCTTGCCGAAGTTCACTGCGTTCCAGTCGCAGCATCCCATTGGCTGGTTCACGATCGTTCGGCGGCCGATCTGACATCCCATCCACCGCAGGATAGGATTGGAGAGGATGGTCCCGGCGGCAAATCCAAGAGGCCCCCTGCACCAGAAAAAAAAGCAGTCCTGTGCAAAGAAATAGGCAAAGTGCCGCCAGGACCAGAAGGGCGTCGTGTGATCGACTCCCCATTTCCCGACAATGGACTTCTTGATCGCGATGCAGAGCAGGACCAAGGTGACTGCCGTAATCATCAAAGCAATGACCGCCGCGGCAATTGATTGTGCACCTAATCGCAACAGAGAGATGAATAGAATCGTGAAGATAAGCCCTTCTGTGATTTGCATTGTGCCGATGCTGAAGAAGTCAAACAGGAGGACCCGGGTTAAGAAAAGGCGGAAGTTCGGCAGGAAGTGGGCTTCATTATCTGCCTCAAATGACGCGCTCGCAAATTTCACGGGTGGGTTTCCCGCCACCGTGATTGGCTCGCCAAACCGCGACCGCATCTGTCGTCGGAACTGTATTTCACTAGCCGGCGTGGAGACGCCCAAGAGAAAGTTAGACGGAAACTGTCCGTACTCCGCCACGCAGTTGTTGCCGGTGAAGAAATTCCGAGGCATGTCGAGCTGACGCAGTTTGATGTGTTCTGCGCCGTAATCGAGCATGTTCGTCAAACATCTATTCGACCAGAACACCTGGGAATCGGCGGTAGCAAGCTCGGGGACAAGGTTTACCATGACGTCACACTCCGAGGCGCCCAACCTCGGGAAACGCATGCCAGCGAGCGCGCGAAGGTACTGCCCAGTGATCGTCCAGGTCCATTGTCCCTGGATGCGGTTCATTACACCCATTCGGTACATAAGGAGGGCGCCCTTGAGCCCGCGCGAGGGGTAGAGCCCTGGCGAAGCGACCGTGCAGCGGATGAAGAGGCAACCCAGCAACGAGGTCACGACGACACTGGCCCAGGTGGTGAAGAAGGCATAAAGGGTCAGGCGCCAGAAGATCTCGGATAACGGCGTGACACTGAAATATGCGTCGGAAAGATCAGCTTCTCCAGCGGGCATGAGGCCGCGGGCAAACCACAAGATTACGGTGATAGGGAGCAGATTGAGGCAGAAGAATATGAAGATCTGCATAAGAATGTTGAGCGTCTCCAGCGGCCAGGTCGGATGTGCGTAATGGCAGAACTTCGCCGTACGCTTAAGCTCGGTGCAGCGGCCGTTGAAGCACGCGGGCGCGCCTTCCCATATCTCTTGCGAACCCACGTCGCTGAGGATGGGTGTGAACGGAGTGATCCAGGTTCCGCGGCCGACCGTCACATTGTTGGCAATGGCGGCCCGCATCCCGATCTTGCAACCGCTTTCGAGGTGAACGGGGCCGACGCACAGATATTGTCCCGACCACCTGGTCGTATGGATGTAGGCCGCTGTCTGAATGGCGACATCGTCCTCGATGAAAATCAAGTCCAGGGGCCCAGATAGATTGGCATCGTGCGCGCATTGAAGGTTGTCGCCCACGGTCGCGCCGAGCTGCCGCAACGCAAATGCCATGAGCGGCGCACTGCGATACATGAATCGCAGTGGAAGGAGCACGATGCTCTCCAGCAGTCCGATGCACCAGATTCGCAAATGCATCTTGCTCCACTTGGGGTACACGCCCGGCGTCACATTGTTCCTGTAGATGTCACCACCCATAAAGAACTTGATCAACATGACCCAGAGCAGCGTAGCAAAGGGAATGAAGAGGCCCAGCAAGTAGATGCAAACGTCGACGATGATGAACCCTGAGAGACTGGCGGTCGTGAAGAATGTCCCGACCTCGACGTACGCCAATGCGATAATGAAGCCCACCAACCCCGGCGAATACAAGAGGATCGCGAAGAGAACCTGCAGCGTGGTGAAGTATCCTATGGAGAGCACCTTTGCCGCGGCCTCGTCGCGCCCGACCCCGCTTTCGTCGGATTTCAAAGGCACGGTAGGGGGAGACTCTGACGCCTGCTGCAGGATTCGGGGGCGGCTGGCCACCTTTCTTGCAGTGTTGCAGTCAGTGACCAGCGCCCGGACTGGCACTGCCCACCCTGCAGCTTGCAGTTTCTGCGCTAGGCGCGCGATGATGATCGAGTGTCCACCGTGCTCCGTGAATACATCGTCTAATCCCAACGATATCCCGAACACGGCCCCGCAGATCGCCAGCACTTCTTCACACTCAGGGGTCATGCCTGATTCAGCGTTAGGCGGTGTGACGTCGGTGTCCCTACGGATGTTCTCGGCCTCCGGCTCGGCGTTTCTCAGTAGATGAGATAAGTTGGGCAAACACTTCCGGTCGATCTTCCCCGAAACTGGGTTCATCACGAATTTTTCGACAAGGAAGATTTTTGTCGGGACCGAAGGCGGAGGAAGTTGTTTGGCGAGGGTCTCCGTTACTTGGGCAGCCCACTCAGCCGGCGCTGGAGCGACCACCGAGATCTCCTCTTGGCAGAGGTTCGGCGCGGCGACGAAGGCAACGAGCGCCTCATTTTGATAGTCCAAAACGGCGGCCTCGATCTCCCTGAACTGAGTCTGGAGGATGTCTTCAACGGCCTGTGCCTCGACACGGTGCCCGCGCACCTTGAGCTGCGCGTCGATTCGGCCGAGGAAGTGCACGCGCTGCGTCTGAATGTCGATCTTGCATCTGTCCCCGGTACGGTAGAGCCGACCGAACTGGGGGTGCGTGATGAACTTCTGCGCGGTCTGCTCCGGCAAGTTGCGGTACCCGCGCGCAACTTGCACCCCACCAATGCAGAGCTCTCCAATCTCCCCGTGGGGCAGTGGTCGGAGTTGGCCGACCTCGAGGATGACGTAGGTGACATTGGGGAACGGCGAGCCGATAGTGATGGGCTCCTCCGGCCGCAAACTCTGGCGGCTCGTGTCGGTGCTCGTCTCTGTGGGGCCGTAAGTGTTGATGATCTGCCGTTTGCCTCGGGTCCAGGGCTCCACCAGCGCACTGGGGAAGGCTTCACCCGCCGGAACGATATAGCGGCACAGTGGATAGGGGAGATCCACCTCGGGGGTCGGTGTGAGCGTGGTCAGCAGCACGGGAGGACAAAAGAGCACCGTGACCTCGGCTTCGCGCAGGACGGGGATGAGGTCCGGACCGGACCGGATCTGGTCCTTGGTCAGCATCACCACGGCGCAGCCCGATACCCAGGCGCTGTACATCTCGGAGATGCTGCCGTCGTAGCCCAGCGACGAAGTCAGCGAGGTCGCGTCGATGCCCGCAAGAAGATCAAAGTAATCGGCGTAGCTCAGGGCCAGGTTCACGTAACCTGCGTGCGTGCACTCCACGCCCTTCGGCATCCCGGTGGTTCCGCTCGTATAAAAGATGGCCGCAAGACGCTGCGCCGGATCATCCAGCCAAGGCGGTTGTTCTCTTCGAGGCATCTTCCTCGTTTTTTCCGGCAACGTCAGGACGTCGAGCGTCGGCAGATCGCGAAACTTTTCTTGCCCTCGCGTGAGAATGACCACCGGCTGTGCGTCCTTGAGCATGTGGGTGATCAGGGCGTCGGGCAAGGTGGTGTCGAGGAACATCACAGTTCCGCCGGCCTTGAGAATACCGAGGTGACAGGCGACGATCTGCCAGTTGTCCTGCGACATGGCTACCGCCACGACCTGGTCCGGGCCTGTGAGGAAGGGAGAAAGGGCCGCTGCGACGTTTTCCGCTCGCGCGTCGAGCTCAGCGAAGGTAAGGGACTCTCCGGTATGGGGAATCTGTAGGGCCGTGAGATGCGGAAACCTCTCGGCAGAGCGGCTGAAGACCTCGGTGAGCCACTTGACCCCTTTCTGATGCGGAGCATTCACGAGGGGGTGGTCGCCAAAGACATCCGTGAGGCTGTACGGGCAAGTGTCGGCCTGCGGCACCTTCTCCGCCGCCCAAAGGTACCTCCTCCACGCCACAATCGTTAGCGCAAAGAAAATCGCAAAGGTGACTATTACAAAATTTGTTACCAACACTTTTCCTTACATGCTCGCGAAGCCTAGATCCCTGAGGTATCGAATACCATTGGTGTTCTTGATTCCGATGGTCAAATTAGTCCGCTGGGTGAGCACGGCGAATCACTGTGTTTAATCGAAGTATCTCTGGAGCGTCCCTGCTCGACGAATGTCTAAGGTAATGCAATGGGGCCCACCGCCCATCATTTTGGAGTGACGAAATTTCAGCGGGATTACATTAAGGCCCTCCTTCTCCAAAAGCTTTATGAGACCTGTCTGATCACGATCGACCACAACCAAATTCGGATTAATGCTAAATGCATTCATGTCGATCCAATCGCTACCAATGCACTTGGATAGATAGTCGGCATCGTATCTGTCCGTGTTCTCCATTGGTGGGCTATAAATGACTTTCCACTGTTTCAAAATTTTGGGCAGCGTGTCATCGTTAAGACGAGCAGGATTACACAGGACCAGGCCGGGACGTAAGGCCACAAGGGTCGAATCAACATGGCTGCCGTAATAAACATCTTTGAGGAAATGAACTCGAAATTTGTCGCCCAAAATCGTCTGTAACCATTGTCCTCCCAACTCGTTACCCGTGGCGCTGACTAGATAGATAAGGTCCTGGCCAAATCGCAGGACGTTTGCGGCATCGAACGCTGGTTCATCGTTGCGTGGCGTCGGCTTCTCCATGTCCACGCCCTCGAAGAGCGAGTCCAAAAGCATGGGTTTGGGGGCGCTGTACCACTTTGCGCCTGACTTCATATAGTCCATTAGCAATGTGCGATAGCTAAACGTTTCCTGGGCGCGGCTGCGGATGACATTGGGCGTTTCGATGATGTGGTCGCCGATGACCATCATAATGTCGCGGGGACAGTAATTGTAATACCCCTGACATTGCCAATGGATCGTAGAAAATTTCGCGTCGTGCGGCCACGTCTGTGGGCGCCTCACGGTGATGCCCAAATCTTCCAAGACTTGGACGAACTTGTTCAAATCTTCTTCCGTCTCATCAATAATCTTTTGTGGAAAATGGCCGTAGGGAATTTCGGCTAATGGACGTCCGGGAAATTCTGCCAGTTGAGTGCTTAGGTCTGGTGTGGGAAATCGCGCTTGCAGCGGATTGCCTACAATAACTTCTTCTAGTGGATCCCACTCATTGCAACTCCACACCCTCGACATATTTAACGTACCCCCTCTGTAACGCGCCTCTCGCTTTTCGGGTGATCATGGCCTGCCCTAACAACCCAAATCACCATCGAATAGAATTGCTAAAGAAGTCAGGGAGCGCAATTGCCGCGTGGGACGCTATTGCTTCCTTCAAAACGAAATTGCCTACTGCAAGATCAAGAACGCCGAGCCCAAATGGCGAAAATATGCGAGTCCTATCATCTAGCTTGACCTTCTTGTTCAGAACATCCACCAACGTACCAGAGACAAAGTCCCTATTTCCCGTCGCCATTTCTGTCAGATGGACCGATGTCTTTGCCTTCAGGCAATGATCTACATCATCTACAATGTTTTGCGAAGCGAGAATCACATTCACGCATATATCGCGCAGCGACAAATGCAGGACAGTTGGGGCGTGTGCAAATAGCTTTTCATCGGCAAGATAGGGCTCCAGCGTTGTTGTGGTGAAGAGGATCAGAGACGCGTCGCATATGGCGTCATCCAATCGGGCTTCAATATCTGCCTTCAGGTTGTGCTGCTCGCGAAGCCATTTGCTAAAGTGTTCCGCCTCCCTGCGATCCACATCGTACAAACTGATCTTGCGGAACTTCCAGTTTCGAAACAAAAGCCACTCGACTGTTGTACGGGCGATTATCCCAGTTCCGATTACGCTAAGGGTTCCTGCAAGGGGATTGGGGGAAATATGTTCTGCCGCCAACGCCGCAGAAGCGGCAGTGCGCGTAGCGCTGATGAGAGATGCCTCTAGGCAAGCGAGGGGATAACCTGTCGCGGCATCGTTGACAATGAGGACAGCCGACGCTCGGGCCAAGTTGCTGACCCTGTTTTCCGGGAAACTCGATATCCATTTAATGCCGCTTCTTTGAACCGCACCGCCGAGATGCGCTGGCAACGCGATGATGCGAGCGCCGGGATTTTTGGGATATCGGAGGAAGTAGCTATCCGGATTTATAGAATCGCCGGAGGCGTGAAGACGATATGCTGCCTCTACAGCATTGAAGACTTGCTTCCGATGGTCGTCAATTACACTCTTAACTGTCGGTCCGGGAACAACGTAGAATGTTGGTGCGACTGCCACGATTTATTCTCCTTAGCTGACCGCCTGCTCGATTGGATTAACGTCCGGCGAACAGTTCGGTAGGTAAAGCAGTTTAGCGCAAGAAGCTTCGATGATCCTGGAGCACCTCGACACCCATATGGCCAGAGAGGTTGTTAAAAATGACAGTATCGCCGCGCTTAAGTGATAGCGCCAGACATTGTTCCAGATGGGCAAGGAAGGCGGCCCGGGTCATCGGCCCGTCAACCACCAAAGGAGTCAGCTTGTCACGAAGAAGCCCGGCCACCAAGGTGATCGTATTCCAATCGCTCTGCGGCTGCCGCGGATTCAACCTACCCGAACTAGGCTCTTAGTTCGCAATAATATCTTACCTTCGTTCGCAATAAACTCCTCCACCCAGGCTGGGTTATAAACGGTGTCTAAGTACTTTTCGCCGAGATCCGGGGAAATTGCGACTATTGTGTCTCCGGGCATAAACTCTGGAGCTAGCTGGCGCACGCCGGCCAGTACTGTTCCGGTGCTTCCCCCGACAAGTAAGTGATAATCTCGAACGAAAGAAAGACAAGTTTCAACGGTCGTTTCTTCGTTTATCGCTATGACTTTATCGGGATTGGCAACGTCCGCGAGCTTCGGCCTCACGCTCGCGCCAATGCCAGGAATGTTCCGTTTCCTCGGCGCGCCTCCGAACGTGACGGAGCCTACCGGCTCAACGGCTATAACCTTTATCCTCGGGAATACCTGATGAAGTCGCTCTGACACCCCGCCCAAGGTTCCAGTTGTGCCGGTTCCAACAAAAACCCAATCGACTTTATTGAACTCGCGCGCGATCTCATTTGCGGTCTGCTCGGCATGAACATTTTTGTTGGCTTTGTTGGCATATTGATTGAGCCAGATCGCGTTCGGGTCCGATTGCAGTATTTGAGCTATTTTCTTTAATCGACTTCCGAGGAATCCTCCGGCGGCGTCGCGATCTCTAACCACGATAACCTTTGCCCCATAGATTTCCATACCTCGTTTGGTAGCGCGAGTAGAGTTTGGATCTGTCACGCAAATAAATTCGTAGCCTTTGATGGCACACACCAAACTTAGTGCCAGTCCAAGATTCCCTGATGACGATTCAACTATTACGGTTTTGTTTGGCCGGGCAATGCCTTGCTGTTCCAAGTCCTCGATAAGCCCTATCGCAGTCTTTATCTTGATGGAGCCGGTAATGTTGAATCCTTCCAACTTTAGGAACACGTCGTGGCTTCCAGTAAAGCTGGGAAGACGATAAAACAAATCGCGAAAAATCAAATCTAAGGGTGACTCGACAATCATCACGCTACATCCTTCAACAGAAGGACTACCTGTTTCCTTGGACCACTTAGCTTAAGCCCTCCGCACGTTACACGGAGTAGCACGTCAGTTTTGTCTCCATCAAGTCATGTAAGGACGCTGGTCCCAACGCTGGTTAACGCAACGGCGGTGGTTGCACTCGTTTCATCGTAGTCTCCCTTTGGTTCTCCCTCGGCAGAAAAAAGGTTGTCGCCCTTGCCGCAGCGCAGCGTTGATTTAGGTCAAATCACCCAAGCGAGCCTGAGGATCTGGCCAGTCGACATGATATCATTCCGAAAATCGTTGCCAAATGGGGAAAAACGTCGCACCCACTCCGGTGCTCCGATGGAGCCGAGGGTGCGCATTCGACGATGCTCACCCTTGAACAGGATTAGTGGGTCGTCCAGATTCCGTGTTCAGGCCTCGTTCAGATTCCGTGTGGCAGACCTCGTCCAGATTCCGTGTTCAGGCCTCGTTCAGATTCCGTGTTCAGGCCTCGCCCAGATTCCGTGTGCAGACCTCGTCCAGGTTCCGTGTTCAGCCCGTTGAATTGCTTCACAAGAAGAAGAAGGTGAGCGCAAGGACTAGATAAACGGCAAGGAGCTGCGTGCCCTTGAGCCAGTCGGATCGTCCGTCGCCTGCTACCTGTCCTGTGATCAGCACCGCCAAAAGTATCGTGACGACGAGGCCAGCGCGGAAGGCCAGATTCATCGGGGCGGGACCGAGGAAGTAGCTCACAAGTACCAGGACCGGCGCCACAAAGAGCGCTATTTGCACACTCGAGCCGATCGCAATCGAGAGTGAGAGATCCATTCGGTCCTTCAACGCTACGGTAATCGCCGTTGCGTGCTCGGCCGCGTTTCCAACGATCGCAACCACAAAGACGCCGACGAAGACGTCGCTGAGACCGAGTTCGTGTGCCGTCGGTTCGATCGCGGCCACCATAATCTCGCTCATCCAAGCAATTCCCGCCGTGGCCCCGGCAAGCACAAACGCGGCTAAACCCAGCGATGCCTGTGTTTTCCCTTCCTCCGGCTCGTAGGAGCCCGCAAAGAGCGCGCGATGGGTGACCAGCCCGAACGCGAGATAAAGCGAATAGACGAGAAGTAGAACGACGGAGATCGAGACGCTAAGTCGGCCAAGCCCCTCTGCTGTCGCACCCGGTGCAACCTGAAAGGCAGCGGGAAGGATCAACGCGATTGCCGCGAGCGTCAGCATCGTAGCCTGAGAACGTGCTCCGGCCGAATTGAAGTGTTGTTCGGGATGACGCAATCCTCCACCCAACATGGCGGCGCCAAGTACCAGCAGGATATTGCCGATAATGCTACCGGCAATTGACGCTTTCACCACATCGTGGAGCCCGCTACGCAATGCGACCAACGCAATGATAAGCTCGGCCGCATTACCGAAAGTCGCATTAAGAAGGCCTCCAACTCCTTCGCCCAGACGCTCAGCAAGCTGTTCTGTGGCCCTGCCCATCCACCATGCGAGGGGCAGAATGGCAAGGGAGGAGGTTACAAAAATGAGGAGATATCGCTCAGGAGCGAGAATTTCCACGCCAACAGCAACCGGAACAAAGAGGAGAAACCAGTACATCGCCAATGAATCAGCCCTAATTTCTAGGTGGGCGTTGGTCGTCCTAAGCCGCAAGCGTGGGGGGCCGAAATCGCGGTACTTGCTGAACCTTGGTGATTACGATGTCAACGCGTGCCTCGCCGATGAAGTTGGCGGATTGCGGGACCAATGGAGCTCCGACCCCGATCTGGTGCGCGAATAATCGGCTTCATGACCAGCATTTTACGGAATTGGAGGTTGAGGGGCTGACTGGCGCCGCTCCGTGGCGACCGCAATCCAGAGCGAACGGGCCAGCGCCTGTCCGGTGTTATGAATAGAGCTTGGCCCCTCCTTGGTTTACGGCGCAGCGGCGGATTACCGGCGATGGTCCAAGGCCTCAAAAAGCGACCTTGAGGCATCGCGGCGCATTGCTCTCGCGTTACTGGTTTGACCGAATATGGAAAATAGCCTCGGATCGATTTGGGCGCGGCTCTGCTACGAATCCATATACATCGTGGCCTTCGAACAGCTCACGCGTCCCCTCATGACCCACGCGCGCCGTCATATGCTTCTGTTTCTGACTGGTGCGCTCCTTTTTGTGGGTAACATTGCTCGGTTTGACTGTGGTAACGACAGGCTGCTTGTTCGAGGTGACCGCACGGATTTGCGCGGATGGCATTTGTCGAATAGGTGACTCTAGCGCCATTAGGCTGACGATGAAGAGGCTAATCACAGCCGAAACTCCGACCGTGTAGGCGAGGAAGCAGGCAAAGCCACGCATGATTACAATCACGCTCGACCGGCAAGGTTCGGTCCAGTCGCTCAGTTTGGGGGCTAACTACACTATTTCAAGTTTCCATCACGCTCAAAGCTTTGTGATATCTCAAATGCAGATTTCGCCAAGGGACAAATTATCGATCAACTTGATAAGACTCTTTTGCGGTAGATGTTGAGGCGCGAGGACGGAGCCCTTCAGCGCGGGGCTCGACTAGCTCAGGTGCGCTTGAATTCCGATAACCACGATAACAATCGCGGCGATCAAGCCGACGATGACAATCCCCTCTTTTCGGCCCCCTCTTTTCGGCTCTTGGCCCACTCGACCCGTACAAGCGTACAAAAGATAAATCTATTGGCCTAAGGGGCAAACCAAGGCTCCCTAAAGGTCAATTGCTGACTCGCCCTAATTGCTAGACGCTATTGGCAAGAGGAGGTGGGCATGATCAGCGAACTAGCAAGCGATCGCTTATTTGGTTTGGCTCTCACCGCAGTTTTCGTGACCGTTCTGATCTTGAACGCGTTGTCCTATTGAACTGCACTTGGCCGTCAGCTGCACGCAGAAAAAAGAACCTGTTATGTTGGTCAAGACACTCACGTTGAAGTCGCTACCCTATATTGTGGGCATTGCCGGTTCAATTGTGGCTGCGCACAACATCGCTCCATCGGCGGGAACAACGTCAGGTCATCAGTCGGGTATAAACACGGAAAGCGCGATAATTTATCGTCAGGCCGTCGATCGAGCGCTCAAAAGCGACAGGTTGCCAATCAGGCAAGCTGAGCCAAACTCTATCAACAATGAATCCGTACACAGCACTCCAAATCAAAAAATCAAAACTTATTGTAAGCCGCCAATCGACGGGCCTGACCGGTTAATCGCAAGCGTTATCACATAGACAGCGCGTGATTGCCGGGTGCGCCTCGCCGTTCCTCCGGGGACGCGCTGCTGGCTCGCTTACGTGTCGGTGGTTTCGATTCCGGTTACTTTTTCTTCTGATTGGTCTGCTGCGCAAGCGCGGTGATCTCGTGCACGATTTCCGCCTCCACCCTCGCACTTTTGTCGATGCTGATATGCCAAATGGTGAGATCGTCCGCCAAATTGAAATTTAGGATTTTGCCGTGGAAACCTTGATCCGCAGCAATGGCCTGACCCCACCCGGGGGATTGGTAATAGTTGATCGCCTTCACAACGTTGGCAGGGATCGGATTTTGGTTGTACGGGGAAAGCGTCACCAGGAGGTCGACGGTGACATTGTGTGACTCGAGCGAGCGCGCGATGTCGATCACGTTGTTCGCCCCTTGCGAGTGGCCCACCAGGACTAGAGGGCCAGTTTGACCGGCAGATCGTTGACGCAAGATCTCGGCGATTTCGTTCGACCAACTCAAATGCCCGGCGACCTCGGCCTCGATGCCTTGTGCTCTGAGTTGATTAGCGATGCTGTCAAGCCCCGTCGAAAATACACCGAACCACCCGCGCAGTAGAATCACATGAGGACCCGCCGCGAAGGCGCCGTCGCACCATAATAGGACCATTGCGACGACAGTCCCGACAAGCCGCGCGCCAGCCCTTACCGCTAAACTGCGACGCTTTTCGCGTGCATAAAGCGCTCTATGCTTCCCTTCGCCCGGCTCTTCCAGGCCGACTCGTGCCACCATCACGGCCATTGCTCCTAACACGTCGATTGCCTGCGGTCGTCTTCTTTTGCATCATCACGACGCGTCGAGCCGTGCTACCAGAGTCGCCGCACCAATGGAACCTCTATGCCGCTCCTCGCACTCCTAACTGCAGCCGTTGTCATAAGTATTTTCATTATACCCCTGCTTCTAGGACGGCGCGAACGTTCCCCTCGTGCGCAAGACCGCTTCGTTTCATCCGGTCACGTTCTTCCGAAGGTGATACAGAATTCTTCTATCGCGTATGCGATCGGATTGGCAACATTCGGGCCTTTCTTCGCGTGGGGTGCGAGCGGCGATTTCTGGCCGGCGCTAGTCCACGCGGCCTTCTTCGGAATGGGTTTGGTACTCATATACGCATTGCGCCGGCCGGTACTGAAATTTCTGGCCGATGCCTTAAGTCACGACCGCTCCGTCACCGTGCATGAATTCATTGCCCAGCGGCACGGCAATGACCCGCGCATCCGGGGCGTTGCGGCGGTCCTGACCGTGTTCGCTCTGTGCGGCCTCGCCATCTGCGAGACACTGGGGCTGGCGGCGGTTCTCAAGCCGCTGCTTTTGGGCAGCGCAGGCCTCACTGATCTGTTCATAGCCGCGGTTTTGGTGATCGTGATATCGTCGACGATTTCGTCCGAGCACGCCGGGATCATGCATGCAGCCCAGCTCCTATTAGGTGCATTATATTTCGGACTATTCGGATCGATGCCGTTCTTATTGTATTTGCAAATGTCGGATGTCGGGGCAATGCCAGCGCGGGGCACGTTTGCCATGGCACTTATCACCGTTGTTTGCGCCATAATGTATTTCTATCGGCGTGTGCGATACGTGGATAGCAACTCGCTTCGATATCGTGTGTCAAATTTCGCCGCCGCCCAACGCGACCGCGATCCCCTACGGTTTCGGCTGCTGAGTCGATTTCAGAAGATACTCAATGCGCTGATTGCAACTTTCACCGTGTTTTCGATTATCGTTGCCGCAATTGCCTTGTATGTCTGGGGATTCCCGACGATCGCCCACGACAGTACCGCCGCGTTGAAGGCCCACACTCATGCATCCGTCACTATGTTTATTTCTCTCATTCTGCTGCCGTTCTTTCATCCGATCGTCGACATCGTCAACTGGCAGCGGCTTGCGGCGTTCGAAAAAGACCGGGATTGGAATTACTTCTGGGATGGACAGTGGACGGCAGCGTTCAAGAGTTTTTGCGCGACCTATGGCGTCGAGGTTCCCTTGGTCAGACTGTTGATCTGTCTGTTTGGTGCCGTTGCCGGTTTGACGTTGGCTACGCCGGCCTCGGGGGGCGTCGTGCAGGCCTTCATCGCGCAATTGGTGGCGCAGGAAAATTTCATGGCGACCACAGTCTTGTCATTTCTGCTGTTCGGCCTGTTCGCGATGGCGGTTGCGACGATGAGCTCGTTGTTCTCTGCGAGCCTGTGCGCTATTCGTTACGATATAGTGCCGATGTTCTGGTCCAAATCGACGTCCGCGCAGACGCGCCCAACGCAAGAAGCACAGGCTCTACGGTGGACTATGATCGCGGGGGCTGGGATGGGGCTCGCAGTCCTCGCGGCATTCTATATCGCCGACGCTGATCTTAAGATCACTTTTGCAAGCGCCAAGTTTCTGGTCCTAGTGTTCGGGTTCAGCTCCCTGCAGCTCTCTTTCGTGCCCCTCGTATTGGGACCGCTCATCGTCGGATCTGACGGATCCGGAATTGTGAGCCCTGGATGGGCCCTTGCCATCATGGGCGTCAGTGCCGCGATTGCGATCGGCACCACCGCCCCTTACCTTGCAACCGGATACGATCCATTTTTGTGGATCGCGGTGCCCGGTTGTCTCGGATCGGGCGCATTCCTTTATTTGACTGCACGATTTTTCTGCGGCAGGCCGTAGTGGCCGAAAGGCGCCTGGCTCGACCGGTAGCCTCTCGACGTTAGTGTACAGGCCTCGCGGGGTTACGTGTCGCACTGGCGGATCGCAGTAACGTGCCGGCCAACCGAGTTAGTTGGAAAAAGCATCAATGCTGGCCGCCGTATCGATCATCGGCTGTTGGCTCACCGCGATGAACCAATTAGACCGTGCCTTTCGCTGTGACTGGCAATTCCCCTATAATGGAGCCACGCAGTTCGGCCAGAAGGTTCCCGGCCTAGCAACGGATGGCGGTCGTGTCTACTGATCCTACCGAACCCAATCCTACTGAACGGCCGACCCACGCGAGCCCTTACCAGAAAGCGATCGGGATCCTTATTTGGCTGGCATTTGCAGTGGCTGGCATGGCTGCTCTTTATGCGTGCAGTTTTTTGGCTGGTGACTAAACCGGCACGAGTTCATAAATAGTGGCCCTGCCCCAATCCCACTATTCACGATCGATCGGTACGACGAATTCTACCCGATCGTCAGGTTGCGCTCCCGGAGGGGCCACCGCGCCTCCGACTTGCAAGTCGCGCCAGTGCAGCGGGCCGTTGGTGCCGTTGAGAGCAAGGACGACGCGCCTTTTGGATCTTTCGACACGCACTTCCAAGAAGCTCTGGAAGAAGGGCGCACGGTTAAAATCAAACAGGCCAGACAGTGCTTCAACGCTAAAAGGCCAAGCGTTGAACCATTTGATCCAGTACCAGAACGGCTGCTTCCATAGCGGCATCTCTGCATCCATCTTGGCGCGAAGCTGATCCGTCCTCGGATAGAATGCCCAGTCTGCGACGGCGGGTTTCATGGGAAAGTCCAGCGCTGTTCCGATGCTCAGATAGGCCCCGCCACCACCATTGACGAAGTGATGCATGACACGACTGGTACCATCAGCGCTGATTTTCTGCCGGTAATACTCGAAATCGTGGGTATCGCCGGCCATGGCTATGCGGACGTTGTGGATCGTCAACATGCGATAAAGGGCAGCAAACCTCTCAGAGGAATCGGAAACGTCGCTACCCTCGGCATAGCTGGGTATGTCGCTACCGCCGGCAAAGCGTGGATGACCCACGATGGCCATTGTGAATTTGCCCAGGCTGCGGCCAAGCGCGCGCTCGATCCACGCCCATTGCCGATCGTCGACCGTGCGAAGAATACCGGTGTCGATCGCCAACAGCGCGAAATCGTCGGTCTGCAATTCGAAGAACACAGCGCGCTGCGCCCCAGCCTTGACACCGTAGAGGCGGCGCAAACGCGCAGCCTCCGCTAAGAGCTGATCAATGCGGCTCGCAGTGGTGCTGGTCAATCCCAGATCAGCCTCGATACGCGCTTCGATTGCCGCGCGTGACGCCTTAGGCTCGAGAAAATTGGCGTTAAATCCCTCGAGCGCATCAAACCAGTCGTGGTTGCCCGGGATCGCATAGATTGGCTTCGCAAAACCCTGAAAGGGAAGATAGAAGTTACTTTCGTAATCGGACATCGAGCCTGCAGGATAGATGACGTCTGAGGACACGATGAGAAATTTTACATCGTCGCGCAGCCCGAGACTCAAATAACGTGAGACCAGAGAATATTGCGACGGGTCACCTTCTCCGGGGTCGCCGATAACGATGAAGGTGAAATCGCCAGCGCCATCGACACCTTCGGGCCGGATGCGGAAGAGCTCGTCACCATCTCCGCCGTAAGCGCGGGTGACGGCGTCGATCATGCGCACGCGCCAGGGATCGACGCGCAGCTCGGTCATCTTCTGGTAGACTCCCGTCGCCCAGCTTTCAGTGTTGAAGTACCAGGTGAATCCCCAGATGGGATTGAAAGCTACGAAGAAGGCGGTCACCGGCAGGCCTAGCCGTAAGAGGAGAACGAGCGTGAGCCGCAACGATGTACGCGCTTCGCGCAGCCGCATGGTGAAGCCGAAGCGGATTGCAAGCCAGCGCGCAATCAGCCAATCAGCTACCCGATTGATGGATAGGCTCCCAGCCTTCGAGCCGAGATGAAGTGACCAGGCCAACCGCTCGGCCGGCCGTGTGATCCGTCTCCACAGCAGGCGCCAAGGAAGGACAACCAGCGCCGCAAAGACCAGTGTCATCAGGAGATCGCCTCCTGTCGCCACAAACGGTGAGATGATGCCAAGCAATGTGTCCGATGTCGGCATACGGCCGAAATGGATCGCAAGAAATACTAGTCCGAGTGTCAGCATCCACATCAGGTCCGTGGCGTGTACCGTCTGTGCGGCACTGTCAGTTTCGGCACGCAGACGCGCGAAGGCCTCGTTTGGCGCGAGGCCGAGCTTTGGGTCCGGATGGATGGTCGGTGTCTCAATAGACTCGGGCTTCGCAGAATCGGGCGGCGCCATGAGCGTTCGCCAGCCCACTGCCGCGACGAAAGCGCCGACAATGAAACCTACTGCTCGCTCTGCGCCTACGACGCGGCTGAGGTACCAGAGCAGCGCTGCGCATCCGAAATCGATCATTGCGTTGATGACCGCTGGGCCGCCCTCGGCCGGTGATTTCCTCCAAACAGCCAGCATCTTGGACAGACCATCAATGACCAGGATTGCGAGTAGCAGAATCACTAAGCCGCTGAGCACGAGCGCAGAGCTCAAGAGCAGCAGGCTTCCCGCGCACATCGCGAGCACGCTCGGCAGATAGGTGCTTAACTCGGTGTGATGCGACGACCTGAAGGCCGCGTAAGCCTCCGCGAAGCTCAATGCGATCAAGGGAATTCCAAGGATAGCGAGCGACCATCGGCCCACCAGCAAGGGTGCGGTCAACGCAAATGCGCCCAGAGCCAATAGCGCTAGGCCCGCAACGCGCCTCCTTAAGTTTCCAAAAAGCATTTGCATTACTTAATATCCGACAATCCTCTCCTAGTCGAAAGAGGAAGCTGTGTCGCTTCGGGCAACAAAAGGGCGGGCCTTCCTCTTCATTTGTGTGCTTTCGGTTGCTCAATAAAGACATTACTCTTGGTGTGGACTCCGGGCTCCGAGCGAGTTCGACCGCGCTTTCAGCGACGTCAAGAGAGAAAGCTATGCGCGTGGTCGCTCCGTTTTTTGCGGTGAATTTCCAAACAGGGGAATGACAATGAACCAAGTCAAGTTGTTGATTGTAACGGCAGTACTCGTGTTAGGTGGGGTGACTGCCAGTCAAGCCGAAACGGTCGATATGTCGAAATTCACCTGTGAACAATTACTGCAAGGGACGGCCGATTCAATCGAATATGCAATTTGGCTCAGCGGTTACTACAACGGCTTACGCAAGAACGCGAAACTCGATATGGATCGGTTGAAGCACAATGCCGAAATAGTCGTCGGCGAATGCAAGTCCAACCCCAAGAAAACGGTCATGCAAACCGTCAATACATTGCAATCTCAAAAAAAGTAACAACCTTGCGACGACCGGCAACATCTCTCAACAATCGCTGACATAAGTGTCAGCGCAACCGGCAAGCCTGCATGCCATCAACTCGTCGAATCTAATTGCTGCTGCAAATCGATTTAGAACTTGCTTCGTTGACTCAGACCAGACGGTGAGGTTCCCCGCATCTGGCTTGGAAAACTTCAATAATCCAAACTTATGGTCGGTTACTTCGTAAGCTGTGTCCGCACGTGCACGCCGAGCAAAAAGGCCCACAAACTCGTCAATGACGGATTTGAAGAACCGCCAAATCGGCGATTTGCCTTTTCACTTATCCTATTGACTGCGGCGGACATTATGATGGCGGCCATGGCTCGCCATTATCGCACGGCATTGGTGGCTGACATCCTTCCAATGCAATCTCAAGCAAGCCGTTATGCGTCCGACATCAGGAATAGCGTCATTGCATAGGGCATAGACGTCACCTTCACAGGCTTGCCGTTCTCGTTGCATCTGCAAGTCAGCCTCACCAGTCGGCTGTGTGTACCGCTGCGTCTGCGCGTTGGCGACTGTCGCAGATATTGCAGCAATGAACGTGCTCATTAGAACAACGGTGCAAATTTTCATGTTTGTCCTGCCGATCATCACAAATAGGCTGATGGCAACGCGATCCCACCAGCGCGGTCAAGCCTCGGTAACATCGTTAGTGTTTGAAGACCCGGACACTTGCTGATCTGGCGCGGCATCGATTGCTCTGCTTTTTTTCCTGCTAACGGAACTTTTACTCCACTGAACGGTCACCGTCTCCGTGGCGAATGACAGAAAGCAAGCTCCCTGTCTATTCCGTAGTTACTGTTCGCTGCACAAATTTGCTAATTTCGGCGATAGCCTCTCGCGCCTCGGGTAGGATCGGCGCCAAGAAATGCCAAACGTGCGGCATTCGTGGCCATATCTGCAGCTCGGCCTGACAGTGTGCGCGCTGCATCTTTTCCGCCATCCGAACCGCGTCGTCGCGCAGAACTTCCTCGCTGCCCACCTGAATCAGCGTTGGCGGCAATCCGGTCGGATCGCCGTAAAGGGGCGACGCATAAGGATGCCGCGGATCGGTACCGGCCAGATAATCGGCCGCAAATATCGGAGCATCCTCCGCCTGCACGATGGCATCGAGCTTTGCATTCAACGTGAGCGACGCGCCGGTCAAGGCGAGATCAGTCCAGGGCGAGAGCACGACGGCCGCGGCCGGGCGCGGTAGGCTGCTGTCGCGCAACTTCAGCAACAGGGCCAGCGCAAGCCCGCCGCCGGCGGAATCGCCGATGACGACGATCTGGCGCGCATCGGCACCCTCCGCAAGCAGCCAGCAGTAGTACGAAACGGCATCCTCGAGCGCGGCCGGGAACGGATTTTCCGGCGCGAGGCGGTAGTCGATCACCAGGACCTGCGCTTGTGCCGCCGAAGCGATGCGCCACGTTAAATGCCTGTACGTCGATGGGGCACCCAGCCTATACCCGCCGCCATGAAGATAGAGGACGTGGCGGTTGGGACGCGACGCAGGTGTGATGACTTGATCGGCGCTGACACCACCGACATTGATGGTGATGGTCTCGGTGTCCCGTGGCGGATGCGGAATCACAGCTTCCATGACGAGAAGTCGTCGCCGCGACTGTTCCAGCGTTTCGTGACGGGTGCGGCGCTTGACGAACCAGGACAGGCCGAGGCGCACAGACTTGGCCCGCAGACTGATGCGGCCGTCGCGCTTCACGCACAACCTCCAATGCGAACTGTGGTCTGCGTCATGCGGCGGCGGCGCTGCCGCGCTCGTCGCGAACGAAACGGCCGTCCTCGATATGTATGACGCGGTCGGCAAACGACGTCATCCGCGAATCGTGCGTCACGACCAGGACGCCGTGAGTCGGGTCCTTGGCGATTTCGGCAAGGATGCTCATGATGGCCTGACCATTACTGGTATCCAAGACCGCCGTCGGCTCATCGGCGAGGATAACGGACGGTTTGGAAACAATGGCGCGCGCGATCGCGACCCGTTGTTGCTCGCCCCCACTCAGCTCGCGCGGATAGCTCGCGCTCTTGTGCGCGAGCCCTACTTTTTCCAATACGTCAAGTGATTTCGCCCGCGCGTCTTCACCATGCATGCCGCGTATATCGAGCGCCAGCTGGATATTCTCCGCGGCCGTGAGCGTCGGAAATAGATGATACGACTGGAAAACGAAGCCGACATGATCCTTCCGGAGCTTCGCGAGTACCTTGGCGTCAGCCCCTTCGGTCGCGTAGCCACAAACTCGTACCGCCCCCGAGGTAGGGGTCAGCATGCATCCAAGAACCGAGAGAAGTGTGGTCTTGCCGCTCCCCGAGGGCCCCATCAGCACGGTCAACTCGCCGCGGCGCAGCGACAGGCTGATGTCCTTCAGCGCGTACACCTGCGCGGCGCCATGGCCCAGGACTTTAGTGACACCCTTTGCTTCGACAATGAATTCGCTCATCGCGTGAAGACCATAACAGGATCGATGCGAACGACCCGAAAGATGGCGCCAAGCGCCGCGGCGATGCACACGACGACGGTCAGGACTAACATAACGAGAACAAGCATAGGTGTGATCAACACGGGCAATGCGCCGGACCTTGTGAATTCCACGACGGAAAATCCGATGAGGGTGGCAAAAGCAAAGCCGATGACGGCGTTGAGGACCGCCTGGTAGATGATCACACTATAGATATAGCCGTTCGAGGACCCCATCGCGCGCAGCGTAGCAAATTCATCGAGATGGTCCTTGGTACTGGAATAGAGTGTCTGGGCGACAATCACCACGCCGACGATGATCCCGAGAATTGCGCCTGCGAAAAGCGCGGCACCCGCCCCGGTCCCCAAAAGCCAGTATGAGCGGCTGCGCTCGTTAAATTCTGCGGGCGTGAGAACCTCCGAGTCGGGCAGGCTGGCCTGAAGATCGTGGCGGACGTGCTCGAGGTCCGCGCCCGGGCGCAGCTTGACGAGCAAGTAGCTCACCATAGTCGATGGAATACCGATATAGGCGCGCGCCTGGCTTAGGTCGCTGAAGACGTAAGGGGTCGTCGTGAATGATCGAATGCCTTCGGAGACCGCCGCCACGCTGACGGGCAGGCCGCGAATATTTGCCTTCGAGCCTATTCCTGACACGCCGAGCCGCTCAAAATAAGAGCGGTCAACGGCAACTGTGCCAGAGCCCGAAAGCGCTCGAACGGTGCCTTCGGTGAGGTTCCACGGCTTTAAGATCTGTAAATCCGAGCCGACCACGAATACCGGCGTTATCTCCCCGCTGGGTAGGATCCAGCCGGAAAAACCAATGACTAGCGGAGTGACCTCCGCAACACCGGCGGTCGCGGCGGCGCCGGTCTGCTTGCTGTGGCTCAGCAGCGACGGATCCTCGAAACATTTGGTTCCGTGGCGCATGACCCACAGATCGGCGGACGTGTGATCAATCACGGTCGTCACCATCCGTCCAAAGCCTAGATAGAGACCCATCTGCACCATTACGAGCACGACGGAAAAAACGATTCCAATCGTGGTAGCGACGAAACGAAGCCGGTCGTGAAAGAGGTTGCGTAAAGCAAGCGTCAAATTCAGCGGCATGAAGCCCTACCATTCCCAAAAGCCGGTCAATATGACACCGGCCCAACCGTTCGCTTGGCACGCAAAACGTAGGCACCAAGAACAAGGCGATTCAACGCCGCGCTGCTCGCCCAACTTAAGATAAGCGCGCCGCTGAGCACGATGGCGACCTTGCCGATCGGAAAGAGGTTGCTACCGAGAAGAGCGTATTGCAGCCACACCACGAAAACGTAATGCACCAAGTACATCGCGTAGGCATTTGTTGAGAGGCTGTCGAGAACCTTTGTATGGTTGCGGCTGAACCGCAAGCAGACGGCCAGCAGAAAAAGGCATCCGGACGCGCAGGCAACTGGGTAGGCAGCAGTCGCGGCAACCTGAGCGGTGAAGTGAGCCTTGGCCCAGTCCGGCATGGTGAGAGACGTAAGACCGGCCCAGGCGCCGAAGCTCACGACCGCCGAGCCAAACCACATCAACCAGTGCCGGGCAAGCGGGCCGTCCCTGGTAAGGAGGCCGCGATCAAGCCCCAACTGCCCGACCGCCAATCCGGCGAAGAAATATGTCAGGTAATGCGCCGGCCGGCTGAGCTGCAGCGAGAATGGACCGACCGAACTCCAGCTCCATGGTGAATAAATAAGCGCGAGTGGAACATAGGCCACAAGAGAAACCGCAACCAATATCGCAAGGAATACGATCTGGCGCTCGCAAGCCCAGGCCGCCAAACGGTCGAGCTGTTTAATGTATCCTGGCGCCACCGCATAGAGACTAGCCGCTATCATGTTCATGATCAGGAGCAGGAACAAAAACCACACTGGACCATTCGGCCAGAACGGCAAGGAGGTCCACTGCTCCCAGAATCCGGCGATGCTCGGATCGATTGTTCGAACGCTATAGGCTGGGTACAGCGCAAGCGGACTAAGCAAGAGAACCACCATCACGAAGGGAAGGCCGATCCGCGAAATCCGGCCGGTGACATAGCTCCAGTAACCTTTGCGCATCAGACTCGGCGCGACGAACAGTCCACCGAGGAAAAACATCAACGATATTAGGCTGACGTCCTGCCAGGCGCAGAACACGTCGAAGCCGATCCAGCGATGTGTATCGACGATCGGAAAGGCCTGCCACGTGTACGGAGCTTGATCGAAACGAGCACTTTGCGCTGGGACCGAGGCGAGATAGGCGAGTGAGGAATGGAAGGCGATGACAATGACAATTACGATGGCGCGCAGATTGCTTATGGCGAGATTGGCCTGGGACATGAGCGATCAACAGCGTTCGCTGCGTTACCCCCAATGCCTAACCTAAAGTCCGGCGTCCCACAAATTGTCATTGACACAGATCAAGACACGTCGCTGCCGCGCTAGCGGACTCCTGGCCCGCTTTTGATGATGGTTCATCCTTGGAAGAGATCGTCCCGGTGTTGAAGATAGCTTAGGCGGCTTGTCGAACGATACTATCGGCGAGCTGCTGCAGCGCTAGTGGCCGGCTTTCGGATTGCTGCTCGTGAACTTGAAGGGGCCTGTTGCTGCGCCACCACATTCGGTTCGTATTTCGCAAGCACGGCCGGATCCAAAGTCGCAATGTCCTCGTCAGGCAGTCGGTGCCAAACTTCGTCCTTTCCGAGCAGCGGGATGCCGAGATAGCCTCGCACCGTGAGGGTCTGACCATCCGGACTCAGCGTCATCTTGGCGTCGTATATTTTGCCGTCGCGCGGATCAAGGATATTGCCGTCCTCGTAAGTTAGTCCTCGCCGTTTCATGCCGCGGATAAATGAAAGACCAAGAACGGGTGCGTTTCGACGGTCGTCGACGCATTTGCTGCAGATGGGATTTGGTGGCTCCTCAGGTCGCGGGATCGCTCTTGCGATTGCGCCTTCGTAGACCCCGTCGTGCTCGACAAAAAGGAACCACACGACCGGGCGCCCCGAATCATTCATTTTCGCCCAGAGGCCGGTGACGGTCGGTTCCCCCGGTCGAGCCTCGGAGCCCAAGGAAAGCGGTTGCGCTTGGGAGGCCAACGGACAGATCACGGCAAGGGTAGTGACTGCGAGCGCCGCCATTCGCATTTTCATGTCGTCTGCCATTCTAATTTGAGATCAACCATGCATTCTCTCTGAGAATATGGCCGTTTCACGAACGCTAAGCGTTTCTGCGGCTTTTTCATATAAGATGTGGAACTCCGGCTCACTAACCGCAGGGTCTGCTCGGCTGGCGCAGAAAAAAGAACATTAGGATAAACACAGCATTCCGATGAATGAGAAAAGAGGAATTAAACGCCGCCGGAGGAAGGCCGGAGTGATCTGCATTGATGATAAGTCCACTATTGATTGCGTGGTGCGCGACTTATCAAATGCGAGGGCTTCTCTCGAAATCGAGAGCCCGATTGGCATCCCCGACAGATTTACTTTGATTATGAAAGAAGACTGGGCAAAGCGATCGTGCCATGTAATTTGGTGGTCGGCGCGTCGGATAGGTGTTCGCTTCGAATAGAATACGTGCGGGACCGTTGCCGACCCCAAGCTAATATGCGTTACCCATATGCGAGATTCGTTCAAGTTGATCGCGATGCCATGGTTTAAGAAGTTTGAGAAGAAACGCCTCCTGGACGCTTCCCCAGCCATGATTGCCGCGTCGCTACACCAGATGGCTGAGAAGGACGCCCCGCAAGTTGCCCCGGAGACCCTCGGCTTGCCCGAAGCGGTCCATGCTCAGTTTCGCGAAAAGCTTTTCCTCTATCGCGAGGCAAATGTCCTGCTAGCACTTGTGGATCGGGTGAACCCTTCGAGCGATGATAGAGACCCGCTGTTCGAGCCGGTGTTTTGGGAATATGAGCGCATCGTATTTTGGGAATTGGCAGATCCAGTCATCCGTGCCACCAGGCGCCAATCCGTGATAGCTGCACTCCGGGACTTAAACCTCCGCACTGACCTGGGCAACGGGCACGACTTTGCGCTTAGCTGGAGCCGCAACTGGTTCGCTGGCATCGGTCACAACGAGATGTACCCCGCGAGACTTGAGCGTTTGTCCCGGTTCTGGTCTCATGAATACAGCGCTGTTCAGAAAGTCCTAAAAGCGGCGGTCAGAACGAGCCGAATATAGGTAGCCTCCACCAACCTTTCCGGGTCGATCCTGTTCAAGATAGCGGTAACGGTGAGATGAGTCGGCACTTTATACGCAGTAATGCGTCTGGCAGGTCTGGATTTAGCCGACGTTCTTTTCTCATTGGCCTAAGCAGCCTGCTCGCTAGCTGCTCCGCATCAGATTTCGATGTAACCCAGCAAGGTTATGGCGAGACCGTTGACCGCGCTCACAGAATCCCCGCGGTCGATTTTACCGAGTTCGATCGCAGCCTGCTGCGTTCCACCGTCCGATATGCCAGCCCATATCGACCAGGAACGGTTGTCGTAGATGTTGCAAACCGTCGCCTGTATCTCGTAGGCAAAAATGGATCGGCAATCAGGTACGCAGTTGGGGTGGGACGAGAAGAAGCACTCAATTTTCGGGGCTCCGCTGTGATAGGTAGAAAGTCGGAGTGGCCTTCTTGGACGCCAACCGCGACCATGATTGAGCGAATTCCAAGATACGCTAGATATGCTGGGGGCATGCCGGGCGGACTCGGTAACCCCCTCGGGGCACGCGCACTTTATCTTTATCGAGACGGTCAGGACACTTATTTCCGCATCCATGGCACAAATGAGCCTAACTCGATCGGAAAGGCTGTTTCGAGCGGATGCATCCGCTTGTTGAATCAGGATATCGTCGATTTATACAAACGGGTGCCGCTTGGCGCTCCCGTGATGGTTTTACAGTAGTCGCATAAAGAACTTGCCGAGTGCGGCACAATCAAAAGTCAGAAATTCCAACTGTAATAACTCCTGGTTTTGTTGCGCATTGGGGAAGCGAGCGATAGACAACCAATGCTGCCACGCCGTAGCTAATTTTGATTTTCATCTTTATTTCCGCCCGAGTCGCGCCACGATCTGCACTAGTGCAGCCGAAGCGAGCCAACAATGCCGGTCGTCACCGCGGCTCGTCAGCGCAATTGGCACCCTGGCCCCGAGAACGACGCCCGCTGACAGCGCGTTGGCGAGGCTGGCGAGTTCCTTCGCAATCATATTAGCCGACTCTAGGTCGGGGGCGAGGAGGATGTCCGCCTGGCCGGCTACGGCCGAGCGGATGCCAGTATATTCGGCGGCTTTGAGCGAGACTGCGTGATCGACCGTCAAAGGGCCGTCGAGGATGCCGCCGGAGATCTGGCCGCGCTCGGCCATTTTGCAGAGCGTCGCCGCTTCAATCGTGGCGGGCATCTTGGGATTGATCGTTTCCACCGCAGCGAGCACGGCCACTTTGGGTGCCGGGAGTCCGAGCCAGCGCGCAAGATCGATGGCGTTTTGGCAGATCTCCCGTTTCTCCGAGAGCCCGGGCGCGATGTTGATCATTGAGTCGGTGATGGCCAGCGGTTTGGGATACGTCGGAATGTCCACCACGTGCACATGGCTAATGCGGCGCTCGGTGCGCAAGCCCTTCGCTGCGGAGATGACCTGACCGATGAGTTCCTCGGTTGACACGCTCCCCTTCATGATGCCTTCGATTCTGCCATCTCGCGCGAGGCGGATGGCCACTGCAACCGCTTCCCGCGGGCTCGCCGCTGGCGTGATCTCGAACGCATCGAGATCGACGTTGCCAGCTTCCGCGACTTCGCGGATCACGCTCTCCGTGCCAACGAGGATCGGCACGATGGTGCCCTGTTTTGCTGCTGCCGCTACAGCGGCCAGCGAATCGGCGTCGGTCGGATAGACGATCGCCGTCGCTACCGGTGCAAGCTTGCGCGCCTTGACCCGGCCCATGATTTCGCGGAAACGCGCCTCCTTGTCGTCTAAATGCACCGCGGGGAGGTAGACCTTGGGGCGCGACACCTTTTCCGTCGGGGCAATCACTTCGGCCGTGCCCGAAACGACCACTTCGCCATCCTGGTTTACGCATTCGGTTTCGAGCACTACTTTACCCTTTGCAGCCTCCTTCTCCTTTGCCGCCACTTTTACGGTGATGGTGTCGCCCACTTTCACGGGCCGCCGGAAGCGCAGGTTCTGGCCGAGGTAAATTGTGCCGGGTCCTGGAAACACGGTCCCAAGGACCGTAGAGATGAGCGCGCCACTCCACATGCCGTGGCCGATCACCTCGCGAAAACGGCTGCTCATCGCATATTCAGGATCGACGTGCGCGGGATTGATGTCGCCCGACATCACGGCGAAGAGCATTATGTCCTGCTCAGTGAGCGTGCGCTCGAGCGTGGCGATATCGCCGATTTTGATTTCATCGAAGGTGCGATTCTCGATGAGTTCCATTTGAATACTCCTACATCAATCGGCGAATAGCGGCGCTACACGCACTTAGGGGGGCTATGACCGCCATTGTAATCGTACTGCCTGTTTTCCACTCGGAACGGATTAGCTTAGCGGGCTTCCTCACGCGGCGACGATGGAACTTCCCAAGGAAGCCTTTCGATATCTCCAAGGGGTGTCGTTTGATTTGACAAGAATATGATCGCACGCAATCCGTCGGTGTAATAGGGGTCTCCTGTGAGATTGGTACGCGGCGCGGATGCTAGAGCGGCGCCTACGCCATCTACATAACCATATCGTTCGACGAATCCGGACATTGAGACGTCTTGCAGAAGATAAGCCCGATCAAAATCAACGTCGGGAGCAATTTTATGTGTGGTCAAATTCCACGTCTGATCAGTCAGGCGAACACCGATATCTCGGCTTACTTGTCCGATCCATACCCTTCGCCCCTCAAATGTGTACGGCGTCAGCCATAACCGCGCGTGAACGCGCTCATTTATCGTGGATCGAGCCTTCTGTACGACGACATCTTCCTTGCGACCAAATACGTAGAGCGGACTAACAGGGGAGGTCAGAAACTCGTCTCGAAATATGAAAGCGCGCACGGTCTCGATTGCACTTGCCACATCGAGCTGTCTGGCAAGATGCCAGCCACGGGCAATAAAAGGAACGATTGGATCTTTCTTGCTTTCTACAATGACGAGATTTAGCGGATCACCATTGCGCGTACCGTCAGAGTTTGTTGTGCAGCAGGCTTGTTTTGCAAATGTCGTTCTCAATAAACCAAGGTCGAGATCTTCAATCTTCTTGCCCGGATAGATATTGTCGGCACGAATGTTTGTACCGACAAACGCGGGCCCAGGAACTGGCAACGCAAAGTCGAATGTCTCTACGCGGTTATGTCCAACAATTACAATGTGCGCATATTTAACGCCGGCATCAAGGACACCATACACAAAGCCCGTTGTTTTCGAGTGAGGCGGGAGAATGTTCGCAATTTGTCGCTTGCGAAAGAACTCATCACGGGCGCGATTGGCGGCGAAAGACAGGGCGCTGTGGAACTTATAAGAGGCTTCGTAAGGTGAATAATAGTCCGGATCCATTGCAATGGGGAGAAAACCGAGTTGCTCATCCGTTTCGTTTTCGATCGAGAGCCAGACGGGTTGAATGTTATATCTGGCAAGATCTTCTCCAAAGCTTTGCTGACTTTCACGCGCTCCGAGTGCGCTGGCATTCACTTTTATTCCGAGGGCAGACTTATGCTGCGCGCGAGCAATGAAATTCGCGTCGCCACTCGGGTCTGGGTTGAACCTAAATGAGTTAAGGAAAGTCACCATCAGCGCCAACGCGAAGAGCAAAATCGCAGCGGCAAAGATTTTGTACATTCCGTATAATTGGTTATCTATACCCGGATTGGAGAAATGTAAATCTAGCAGGGCGGTATCAGAGTTGGAGGCTCTTATGGATGTGAAGTTGATTGCTGCTGTTTTGGTGACCGCTGCTACGGCATCAGCCGCGCTGGCTCAAGGACCAAGCACTGAAAAGCTAAAGGCGGATGCGCAAAAGGTGGTCAAAATAATCAGCAGCGATAGCGCTAAGGTGCAAGTCTATTGCGAAACTATGGATCTGAGTGACCAGATGGACGACGCCGAGGATGCTAATGACTCCGCCAAGGCGGAAGGTCTGCGCAAGAAAATAGACGAACTGAATCAGAAGCTCGGACCAGAATATCTTAAATTAGTGCAGGACCTTGAGGGCATCGAGTCCAATTCTCGGGACGGCCAGGAGATTGGCCGGACACTGGACGCGCTTGATAAACTTTGTAAGTAGCCGCGCCACAGTTCACGCTCGGGGGCTGAGTATTTTCAATTTCCAAAAATGGCCCAGCGCCTTCAACCTGCCGACTAGGCGACCGAATGTGCGTCGTGGTCGAGTAGGACGGTGATTGGGGCGCAGGCGCAGCCGGAAAAACTAAACGCGGGCACTGGTAGCCGCCGGCCTAATCTGAGTCGGCGGCTGAAGTTTTTTCGGGCGGCGACGTGTGCGTGTGTAATGTCAAGTCACCGCCGCGCGGCCTGAATTGCGCTCATCACGGTTTCGCCACCATGCTTCTTGCAATAGTTTTCGACTGCCTTCCTATTGTTGGCAAATCTCTGGAAGTCGAATACGGGCTCGCTCAATGATGCGCGGTAATAGCCGCTCATCCAATAGGCGATCAACTCCCGTCGCTCAGCATCTGAGCTCAAATATTGTTTGCATGTGATCAGGGACATATCAATCTTGACCTGACCCGTAATAGGCCCACGTTGTGGATTTGAACGCTCCAGGGCCGCCATGATCGTGTCCCCTGGATTGCTGGTACACCATTGCTTGACGCTTGCGATGTTTCTAGCAAAATCATTGAGACCAACCCAGACGTAGCCAAATCTCTGATTGAACCAGCCACTCATCCAAGCGGAGAACATACGAGTTTGATCTGGCGACATAGCCAGATAATTCGCGCAGGTTACTTGTGTCATGTCGAGCGTAACCTGTGCGTGACCTAGACTGGGTAGGCTTGCTGTTGCAAGAGCCAAACAAAAAATCAGTTTGCGCATGGGTATTCTCCAATTGAAATTTAGGTGAAACTGCAGCCGGTACGGCTCACTTGTGGGGGTCTTCAGCAAAAGCGAATCGAGATTACGGCCCAAGATTTATGGCACTTAGATTAAATGCTTGGCGCAACCGCTGAAGGATGTCAATCCGCTTTGGAAGGGGGGCGCTTTAGGCTGCGAAACGTCCACTACTGGTCAGAATCTGTTGAGATTAAAGCTCTAATTGTTGATTAAATGCGGTCTGCTTCTTATGCCGGAGGGGACGGTAACTCGAACCTAGGAGACGTAACATGCAAACGAAGGCTCTCTCACTTGCCGTGGGCGCCTTGCTGCTTTCTGCCGGCGTGGCCTCGGCAGCAAAAGTTACCGATAATCTCAATGTGCGCAGTGGGCCGGGCTTCGATTACGGCGTCATCGGCTGGATGCCGGCGGGCTCTGATATACGCGTACTGAGCTGCGGCCCTTCATGGTGCCGCGTGGCCTGGAACGGCACCACCGGCTATGCCAGCAGAGAATTTATTTCCAGCGGTAGTGGCTCAGTCTATGCGGCTTCACCGACGGCCGCAGTCGTCACGCCAAGCTACGGCTACGGTTACGGCTACCCAGGCTACGGTTACGGCGGTTGGAGGCCTTTCGGCGGCTGGCCAGCTAACCGATACTACTGGTATCGCTGACGCGAACATTCAATTGCTCCGAGACGCGCTTTAGCGCTAATAACCCCGCTCGGGGTAGTTCCCCGTAGCGGGGTTCTTGTTACCTGCGGAGCCCTGAACCCCCGCGCCCCGTATCAATTAAGGGAGGCTTCTTCCGATCCTCCTAGGTTGGCGGCAAAGCTCAAACGCTCCGTTTGCAAAAATCTCGATGCTTCGCAGACGATCACCGAACCAATAGAACATGGCGACCGAAGTGCGTGGCGAAGGTGCTCGGCGCGGGCGAAGGCCGTATTGTACCCAAGTATAGTCCCCACCCTCTTTTCTATACCAACGTATGCTGGCATGATTTCCCATGCGTGTTCTAGCATTTCCACAAGCCGACCGCCTCTTCAGCCCCACCGATTGCGAACCCATCCCCCTGTTTCCCCCGCAACCGGTACTAATGAGACGGTCGGCCTCAATATGAGTGGGCGACACGTGCTGATCATACGACCATAGCGCTTTTTCTATTCATCCTCGGGGTGTGTATGGTTTCACTCGCTGGTGGCATTATTTTTTATGAGTATTTGCTGATTGGAGATGGTAAAGCATCGGCTGAAGATAGGCGCACCACGTATCGGCTCACCTCAGCAGTATTGATGAGTGTCGGCATTTTCATATCCGGCTTTGCGCTCACGAAATGAGATCACTTCATCCGTTCGGAGAATTTATTTGTATCACGACATGAAGCCAGCACTCAGGAAACGCTCGATTAAGATCCGAGGGCGAAATACTAGCGTGTCGCTGGAGGACGATTTCTGGAACAGCTTCCAAGAAATTGCTAAGCGCAAAAAAATCGCGGTCTCAACGCTAGTGGAGATGATTAATAAGGACCACAACCAAAGCAACTTGTCGTCCGCAATCCGCGTTTACGTCTTCAGGGATTTTTGCATGCGGCTCAACGGCCAGAATCTCGATATCGACGTTTAAGGGCCTGGATTGTGACATGACCGCCTCGCCGTAAACCTATCTGATAGGGAGCTTGCCATTGCAGCGTACCTCACGCCGATTACCGTTTGTCTTCGCTGCGTTCACCTGTGCCACGGTGATTTTCTCGACGCTGCCGTTCGCGTCGGCAGCCTCGGGACCCTTCGCCAATTTCGCCGGCAGCTGGACGGGCACCGGCACCGTGCGATCCGGTGCCAACCCGGCCGAACGCATCCGCTGCAACGCTAGCTACCGGCCACGCGGCAGCACCCAGCATGAGGTCGAACTTCAACTGCGTTGCGCCAGCGACAGCTACAATTTCGATCTGGTTGGTGAGTTCACGGCCAACGAGCAGAACCAGATCACTGGACGCTGGGCCGAGCGCACACGCGGGATCGGCGGCACGGCTATCGGCGGCGCCAGAGGCGAGCGCCTGCAAATCCACGTGGAAAGTGCGGGATTTGCCGCGGAACTTATGTTGCTGACGCGCAATCGGCGGCAAAACGTGACGATCGACTCGCAGGGCGGCGGACAGATCGTCAAAGCGAGCATCACCCTGAACCGGAGTTGAGCGGACTACGGGCATGCCAGTAGGTGGCCACGCCGGTCCGCACCCCCCTTGCATTGGCTATTAATCTCATTGCCGCAGGCATCCTCAGAGCGCCGCGGTAATCTTCCGGACGATCCTGGGCAGCGGCAGGCATATTCAGCAACGCACTAGAAAGGATCGCCCATGCGATCATCTCATAGCGAGCAATCATCGCCACCTCCAACCGGCGGCGTCGCGGCTAGGGGCTTATACCAGCGTTGTAATGAGGGAATGCAGAGTGCCTATGGTTTTGGTCACGCGGCTCTGCAAGCCTTTTGATCCAATCTATCCGATCTTCTTACGAAGTTCAGCCCTTGGTCACAACCGGTGCCGGTGCTTTACCCTTGCCGATAATCGGAGTCTTGCCGGCCCAACCACAACCAGCGAGGCCTAAGGCGAGCGTTACAGAGCAGATTACAACTAGGATTTTCTTCATGAGGGGCCCCCCGTCTAAATAACAACCAATCCACTATCGCAATGTCTTGGATTGCCAGCTAGTGCAGAAAAGTCACAGTGCCCAATAATACGCACGGTAGTATCTGCTCTGGCAGGTAACTGGGCACCCCAGCCGGTCAGGCGGGGAATAAAATGCTCATGAAACGCTCGATTGTGATCCAGGGATCCAACACCAGCGTGTCGCTGGAGGACAAGTTCTGCGGCGATGATTGATCAGAACTACAACGAAACAGCCTGTCGTCTGCAATCCGCGTTACGTCTTTAGGAATTATCGCACCAGCCTAAGCGACCAGAAGCTTGAAGCGACCTCACCTTCAGACGTCGAGCTTCAGGGAACCACTGCAAAAAAAAGAAACACCGCGAAGATGAGCAAGTGCACGATGCCCTGAAGCACCGTGGTTCGGCCGGTTCCCAACGTAATCACACTGACAAACAGCGTCAGCGCTAACAAGTCTTGATCCTTCGCGTCCAGTCCAAGTTCAAGTGGCTGGTTGAGAATGATTGAAACGACCGCGACCGCCGGGATAGTAAGACCAATAGTTGCAAGTGACGATCCTAGTGCAAGGTTTAGGCTCGTCTGCAGACGATTGGCCTTAGCCGCCCTGACTGCCGCCAGACCTTCAGGCAGCAGCACCAGCCCCGCGATAATAATCCCCACTACGGATTTTGGTGCGTCAATGCGGGCAAGCCCGAACTCGACTGTGGGTGTGAGAAACTTGGCTAGACCCACAACAGCGACCAGGGAGGCAAGAAGAAGACCGGCGCTGAGAACAGCGGTTGTGTTGGAGGGCGGCGGCGCATGCGTCTCCGCTTCGTCGTCCTTGACCGGGAGGAAGTAATCACGATGCCGCACCGTCTGAATAAAAACGAACGAGCCATAGAGCACCAGCGATACTATTCCATCGAACATAAGCTGCGACGTGCTGAACCAAGGACCGGGCACGGTTATCGCAACGCTCGGCAATACTAACGTAAGGATAGTGAGCGCAGCCAAAACGGCTAATGCGGCGCTCGCTCCCTGGACTTGAAAGCCTTGTTCGTGATGACGCGCGCCGCCCCAGAGGAGGCACAGGCCGACGATACCGTTGCACACGATCATCACAGCAGCGTAAACCGTGTCGCGTGGCAGTTTCGCATGTTCTGCTGGAGCGGCAATCATGACAGAAACGATTAACGCCGTCTCGATAACAGTCACCGCCAAAGCGAGCACAAGTGTTCCGAATGGCTCGCCCGTTCGGTGTGCGACCACTTCGGCGTGGTACACGGCTGCGAACACCGTGCAGATCAGGACCACTCCTGCAATGGTAGCGATTAGCCCCCCAGAGAAGACCGAGTACGCCAAAAGGACCATCCAGGCCAATACTGGCCAGGTCCATGCCCACCATGGTGTTCGCGCTTCGGTCATGCCATTGAATCCAGACTTATATGCAAACAACTAATTTGATATCGCGTATAGCTTAGCCCACATATTATGATCCGCTTTAGCTTTCCAGGCTTTATTCTATTTGGCTTAGCTTACAGCAAGGCACACACCTGACGTTTGCGGTAACTGGGCTGGTCTGACCTTTTTTGGCGATCAAAGTCTCGATTGGTGTTGAAACGGTAGGAGTCGAAGCGTCCCTCGTAGCCGATGGTACCGAGCGCGGCAAATCCGTGCACAACGCCGAATCGGATTTCGTGCGCCAGCCGACGCCACTTCTCAGTCGACGCTCCGATAGCATCACGCATTTCGGGCGTCATCAGCACGGCTTTGATGCGCAAGGTTTTCTACTGAAACGGGAGTCCTTGAAGACCACCATAACAGCGTCCCAGCATAGCGTACCCTGCTTGGCGCGGTTCACGCCTCGTCAGTCGCTGCCGCGACCGGCTGCCCCTGTCGTTTGTCGCCGAGATGCAGGAACGGCACGAGCACCAACGCAAAGGCGGTGAGGGCCGCCGATAAGAGGATGAGCAGCGTCAGGCTGTCGTGAAAAAAGCGGTCAAAGAGGAACCCCCCGAAAGTGCCGGACAGGGAGGTAGATAAATTGATGATCGACATCATCGCAGCAAAAATGAAGCCCTCCGCTCGCCGCGGGCAATAATCGGCGGCAAGCGTGGCCGTGGCCACGGTCGCCACCATCGCGGAAAATCCGCCGCAAAAGTTAAGAATGGCGGCTGACGTCTGGCCAGCGAGAAAGACGAACGCCGCCGTTGTCATGGTGCCTAGCGCGATGCTCAGGTTGAGCAGCCGTTTCGACGACATATCTTCGAACAGTCTCCGGTAAAGCAATGCACCGACGATCCAACCGGCGGCCTCGATCGATCCCAGAATGCCGATATAGCCCTGGGAGAATTTCAGGTCGTCGGTCATGTAGTAATAGAGCGGGGTGTTGAGCCCCGGATTGAAGTAGTAGAGAAAAAGAAAAACCCCAACGATCCAAAGCTCGCGTTTCCGGAAAGCGGTCACGAGACTTCCGAACGTCGCGTGCAGTGCTGGAAGGTCGATGGGCGTTTTCTCGTCGGGGATCAGAACTAACGTCCCGAACACGACCGCCAAAGGCGCGATCGCCACAATGGCCGCGGCGACATGCAGCGCCGAGGTTGGCGGTAAGCGTTCAGCAAGCTCGCCGCCGCCGATCGAGGCGAATATCGTGGCGGCATTGAGCCATAGCCATTGCTGATTGATCAATTTGCCGCTCTTGCCCAGCCGTTGCCCGTTCTCCACCAGCACCGCGCCGCATACCGTGCTTGATATCGCCATGGCGTAAGCCGTGAGCTGGAGCGCCCATAGAAGGTCACCCGGCGCGGTCAGACGGGTTACCCAGAAGAAGGCACCGGCGGCGACGATATTGGCGGCCAGCAGGTAGGGCTTGCGGCGATAGCCGAACAGCGGCACGAAATCGGAAAACGCGCCGTAGATCGGCTTGATAACCCAGGGAAAATTGAAGATGGTGAGAAAGGCGCTGACTTGCAGCGCAGTCCAGCCGTGCACCTCTTTCAAATAGAAGCTGAGCGGCTGGGCGATCAGCCCCTCGACCTCACCGACGCCTTCGACGACGTAGACCAGCGCGAAAAACACCAGCAGCCGGTTGATCGCCCGTCGGTCCTCCGCTTGAACGAGTGGTGGCTGCGACAAAGAAGGCCGGTCCATGGATTCCTGGGAGTAATCGTCGCGATGGCAATGTCTGGTTCGTTCCGATCCTAACGATCGGCGAACAACAGTTGAATGGCATTAATCGTTGATTTCTACCTCCGAAAGCTCGACTTTATGGGCGAACAGACAATCGCAAAAATCGAGCGCGCGTGATGTTGCGTTTTGTTGCATGCGTTTTGATTGTCCCGCTGCTTTCGCCAACCGCAGGAAGAGCGCAGGAACCTGCTGCCGAAACCCAAGAGCGTGCTTCAACGGCCGATAAAGGCGAAGTATCTCAAGCACCTCGAGAAGTGCAGCGATCAATATGCCTTCTCATGGAATCGGCGGCTCTTTCTAACGAACTGCCGGTCGAATTTTTCGTCCGATTAATTTGGCAGGAAAGTCGTTTCCAAACCGATGCTATCGGCCCACCAACGCGAAGCGGCAAGCACGCTTTGGGAATTGCGCAGTTCATGCCGGCTACAGCAGCCGAACGTAATCTGCTTGACCCACTGGACCCCATAGACGCGTTGCCGAAGGCGGCCGAGTTCCTCAAAGATTTGCGGCACCAGTTTGGTAACCTTGGACTTGCGGCTGCAGCTTATAACGCGGGGCCTGCTCGCGTTCGACAGTGGATGGCCGGCGCGGCCTCGATGCCGGCCCAGACGCGCGCCTATGTTGCAGCTGTGACTGGCACTTCGGTTGACGCGTGGGCA